>Ga0208879_1000010_pt1 | contig 199655 bp, 170 predicted proteins | sample Knorr_S15_td_Bot_FD_185605 | JGI IMG/M metagenome (GOLD analysis project Ga0208879, IMG submission 185605) | Marine microbial communities from Southern Atlantic Ocean transect - Knorr_S15_td_Bottom_ad_5009_LV_A (SPAdes) (version 2) | ecosystem: Environmental > Aquatic > Marine > Oceanic...
TTATCTGGAGGTACACAACCATATTCATATACTTGGACAAATGGATATACGGATTCGATAAGAAATGATTTGTGTGGAGCGACTTACACTATAGATGCAACTGATGCAAATTCTTGTATAACTTTTACAGAGAATATTACTATTTATGATAGTTCATTTACGCCTTCCGCATTAGTTATTGGGACAGACATTAGTTGTAATGGAATGAATGACGGATCGGCAAGCGCTATAATTTCAACAGGAGGAGGAACAGGAGGAAATATTTCTACATTAACGTATTGCGCATCATCTCCAGGAACAGATGCTTATTATAGCACAATTGATTTAGTGAGATTAGTGGGAGATGGAGATTCTATTGTGAACAATACAACAGGAGTTTGTGATTCTTATGAAGATTACACCTCTCAATATACTTCTTTAACTCCAGGGGGAACATATTCTGTAGATGTAAATTTAGGTAGTTGTACCGCTGGCCAATATGGTACAGATTCTGCAAAAGTATTTATCGATTGGAATATAGATGGGGATTTTACAGGTCCTGGAGAAATGGTTGGAGTCTTTGGAGGTGTTCAATCTCCAACTTCTAATACTATTTCATTTATCGTACCTAATGGATACTATGGGGCTACAAGAATGAGAGTTGTTTCTCAATATCAAGGATCAGGCTCTGGACCTGTTACTTCTTGTGATGTTGGTGCTTACGGAACATCTTACACTCAACCATGGTTTGGGGCTACTGAAGACTATTCTATTGTTATTGTTGGGGTTGTTCCTGCAACATATTTATGGAGTACAGGAGATACAACAAATATTATTTCAAATCTATCGGCAGGAACTTATTATTGTGAAGTAACTGATACTAATAACTGTAGTGCAACAGATACAATAATTATTACTGAACCTGATTTAATAAGTACAACAGAACTGACAACAAATGTAAGTTGTAATGGCGGAAGTGATGGAACAGTTACATTAACTATTTCAGGTGGAACTTCACCTTATGTTTCAAATTGGAATGCTGCTGACACAAATAACCTTTCAGTAGGCATTTACGCTTATACCGTTACAGATAACAATAGTTGTACTTTTTCTGATTCCATTAATATTAGTGGGCCAATTGCTTTGACAAATAGCGATACCTCAACAAATATAAATTGTAATGGCGAAAGTACTGGTAATATTGACATCACCCCTTTTGGAGGAACAAGTCCATATACTTTTTCTTGGGACAATGGCGCAATTACTGAAGACTTAACTAATGTTTCTGCTGGGCAATATATTGTAACAATTACAGATGCAAACAACTGTATTTTTATTGACACCATTACACTTACAGAACCTTCCTTGCTTTATTCTTCATTTACCCAAACAAATGTATCCTGTTATGGGTTTAATGATGGAAGTGCTACTGTAAACTTTTTTGGAGGAGTAACGGATTATATTTTATCATGGGATACTTTGACCTATCCTTTAGTAGGAGGATTATCGGTATTTTCAACCCCAGTAGGTATTCCTGCTGGCACATACCCATATATGGTAACCGACAATAACGGTTGTACACATGCTGATACAATCATCATATCACAACCCGATTCAATCTACACAACACCAACCTTAATAAATGTAAGTTGTAATGGAGGAAATGATGGAAATGTAACACTGAATATCTCAGGGGGTACTTCACCTTATCTTGAGAACTGGGGTACAAGTGATTCTTCTGCTTTAAATAGTGGATATCACACCTTTACAATTACGGATGCAAACGGATGTATTACCAACGACAGTATTCTTATCTCAGAACCCTTAGTACTTACTGCTAGTGATAACATTACAAATGTAAGTTGTAATGGAGGAAATGATGGAAATGTAATACTAAATATCTCAGGGGGTACCTCACCCTATCTTGAGAACTGGGGAGGATTTGACTCAACTGCATTAGCAATTGGCTCATATTCATATATAGTAACTGATGCAAATGGATGTACTTATACGAACACAATATCTATTACGGAGCCTACTATCTTAATCGCAACAGCTACGACTACTGATGTACTTTGTAATGGCGATTCAACAGGTACAGCTACTTTAACTATTAGTGGTGGAACATCTAATTATTATGAAGCTTGGTATGGTGCTTCACCATTTAATTTATTAGCATATACATACACTTTTACAGTAACTGATGCTAATGGGTGTACATTCTCTGATTCAGTAGTAATTAACGAACCTACTGCACTAAGTTCGTCCATTATCCCAACTGATTTAACTTCTTGTTTAGTGGCTAATGGAAGTATAGATTTAACCGTTAATGGAGGGGTTGGTTTTTATACTTACTTGTGGAATAACAATGACACTACTGAAGATATTTCGAGCCTTTCTGCGGGAAACTATATCGTAACTATTTCAGATACTAATGGATGTACAGCAACAAATAGTGCAAGTGTGAATCAGCCTTCAAATGGCTTATCGTTATCATTAATATCTCCAGATTATAATGGATATAATATTCACTGTTACAATGGAAATAGTGGAACAATTACAGCCAATACAACAGGTGGTTTAGGAAACTTAGTATTTGCTTGGTCTACTAATGACACACTTCAAAACTTAAATAACCTTACTGCTGGAAATTATAGTTTAATAATTACTGACTCTGTAGGATGTTCATTAACTGACAGTATTGTTTTAACTGAGCCTTCCCAATTATTATCAATTTATACATCAACAGATGCAAGCTGTTACGGATTAGCTGATGGAGGGGCTATCGTAAACTTCAGTGGAGGAATTCAAGACTATACATTAACTTGGGGAACATTTACTTATCCTTTAATTGGAGGGATTTCAACTTTCATCACGCCTATTGGTGTGCCTGCTGGAATATACCCATATACAGTTACTGATATGAACGGATGTTCACAATCAGATACCATTACTATTAATCAGCCTGACAGTTTATACACTTCATTAATTTTGTCTAATTACAATGGAAACAATATTTCTTGTAATGGATTTAGTGACGGAAGTATTGATATTCAGGTAAATGGAGGAACCTCTTCTTACACGTATTATTTTAATGATACGCTTATTACAAACCCTACTATTTCAGGCTTAATTGCAGGTACTTATACTGATTCTATTATTGATAACAATGGTTGTGTATTTACAGAAACAATTACTTTAACTGAACCTGCTATTTTAAATAGTACACTTTCAACTAGCAATATGAGTTGTAATGGGGTATGTGATGGAGCTATCAACACACAAATTATTGGTGGTACTACTCCATTTTCTTTCTTATGGAATAATTCATTTACAACTAGTAATTTGGATTCATTATGCGTTGGGAATTACATGCTAGATATTACTGATGATAATAGCTGTACATTAACCGACAGTACTATAATAACCGAACCTTCAGCAATTGTTATTAGTTTAGATTCATTCGCTAACGTTACTATTTATGGCGGAAATGATGGAGCGCTCTTTACCTCAACTTATGGAGGTGCAAATAGTTTTACTCACCTATGGTCAGGACCAGCTGGATTTAGTGCTTCAACTTTAAACATTAACAACCTAATAGCAGGAACATATTACTTAACAACTACTGACAGCACATCTTGTTCAGCTACTGACTCTTTTATGGTGACACAACCGCCATCATTAACTGCAAATTTGGATAGCGTAATAAATTTAGGCTGTAATGGAATTTGTACTGGAGAACTTTATATTACGGCTGCTGGAGGAGATTCTGTATATACTTATTTATGGTATGGGCCTAATGGGTACACCTCTACTGATGAAGATATTGACAGTTTATGTGCGGGAACTTATACACTAGAACTTTCTGACACTACCAATACTGTAACACTTTACTTTGACGTGTTAGAACCAACTCCTGTTACTATTGTTTCTATTGCAGATACAGCTATTTGCTACAAAGGAACTGCTCAAGCTAACGCCTATGTTTATGGAGGAAATTTTCCATATCAAACGCTCTGGAGTAATGGTTCAATAAATACTTCAACAATTTTACCGGCAGGAATTCATTTTGTTAGTATTACGGATGCAAATGGGTGTATTGCTACTGATTCCATTACAGTACATCAAGCCGATTCCATTAGTATTAGTGCCTCAATTATTGACGTAAGCTGTTACGGACTTCAAGACGGAGAGATCACTTTAACAATCACCAATGGAGGAACTGCACCCTTCCAATATTCAGCAAATAATGGTATTAATTATCAAACGACCAATACATTCTACAATTTAGCAGATGGAACAGCTGATTATCTTGTAAGTGATGCGAACGGATGTAGTAATACTATTACGGTAACAATTAATCAACCAGAGCAATTAGGAAGTATTATTAACACGACTAATGCTAGTTGTTATGGAGAATGTGACGGAACTGCAAGTGCAAGTGTAAATGGAGGAACAGTACCTTATTCATATGACTGGGGAAGTGCTAATCCTAATAACTTATGTGCTGGATTTTACAACTTAATTATAACTGATGGAAATGGCTGCTTAGCGACTAATGCCACCACAATCAGTGAGCCTAATCCTGTAATTGTAAATATTTGGCAAAATGGAAATACGATTGAAGCCACTCCAGGCTTTCTGAGTTACCAATGGTATGATGCAAATAACAATCCAATAAATGGAGCTATAAACGACACTTATAGTCCTTCTATTCAGGGAGAATATAGTGTTGAAGTAATTGATACTAATGGTTGTAGCGTAATATCTTACAGCATACTTATTCTTATTGATTTTGTGAATGAAAACGAGATTGAAATTAATATTTACCCTAATCCAACAAAAGGGTATTTAATCATTGAATCTACAGAGCAATTCACTAGTATTTCAGTGCTAAATTCACTAGGAAACCGATTAATTTTTATTGATAATAATATTGCTTTTGAAAAGCAAACAAGCATTGATTTGTCTACTTTTGCAAAAGGAATTTATTTTATACAAATTGAATTAAATAATCAGTTAATTAACTACAGGATAATACTTCAATAATTTTTCATAATTTGGCAAACAGAATAGAAAACAATAAAAAAATGATAAAAAGAACATTATTTTCAGTTGCAATTTTACTTTTTGCAGTTTCGTTTACAGCTAATGCAGCAATAGCTGACACTACACAAATAGCTGATTTAGTGGCCTACACTTGGCATCCTATTTCAGATGTAGATAAGGTATTACAATATGAAAACTCAAAGAACATTTCCAAGCGTTCTATTGATCAATCAAAACTTGCAGGTGACCATTATTCTGCTGCTATAGAATTGATGAACAAAAAGGAATATACTGCAGCTATCAATGAGTTTAAGAGCGCAATGAAAAGGTATAAAAGAGCTAAATTAAGTGATGATGCATTAAATTTTATCAGAACTAATATGGCTTTATCCTATGCACACACAGGCAACAAGGCCGATTTAGCTGTAAGTAAACGCTTCTTGGAATTGATTTCATCAAAAGCCTATACCGATACAAAATGGACTTACAATATTGCTATTGTTCATTATAAAGTAGGAAATGCTAATGAAGCTGCATCCTTATTAAGTTCAGTAATCAGAAAAGATGAATTTTATTTTCAAGCCTATGTAACCCTTGAAGCAATCTATAGAAATTCTGGTAACAACAAGGATGCTGAAAAAGTAACACATAGAATGCAAACTGCTGAAGCAAAATTAATTCAGAAAAAACAAAAAACAGCTGCTGGAGGAAAAAAGAATAAAGTAAACAAAAAGAAAAAAGAAGGAGTATATGTACCAAAAGGGGAACGTCCTGATGTTACTAACCTTAAAATTGTAAAAAAAGATGATCACCTTCAATTCAATAAAATTAATAAAATTGATGAAAGAAGTATGCTACAAATACAAGAAGGAATTGGAGAATATAATCTTGGAGTAAAAGCATTGAGCAATAAAGAATATGTTACAGCCCAAAAGCATCTTAAAAATACTGAAAAAAGATTAAAAAGAGGTAAAATAACTGAAGATGGACTAAATTATGCAAGAGGAAATCTAGCAATTTCATACTTAGCTACAGGAGAAAAAAGAGGAATAGGACAAGCAAAACGATATTTAAAATACTTAACTCCTAAAATCTATAAAACTAGAGAATGGACTTACAATATGGCAGTTGCTCACTATACATACGCAAGCAAAGCTAGGGGGACAACAAAAGAAGAGTATATGAAAAAAGCAATCAAGCTTTTCAGAACCTCTATCAAACAAGATAAATTATTTTTACCTGCTTATCAAAACCTAATTTATATTTATCGTGAATTAGATGATGAAAGAAAAGCAATAAAAACACATAATGTATACGAAAAAGCTAGAGGTGAATTGATGAAATCATTCAGCAAGCAAGAACAAATAGCCCAAGGAGGTGACCCTTATATTTTCCGTGTTAATTTAGGAACCTTTGGTGAGTTTAATACTCCTGCTGATTTATTTGAAGAAGATTACTTAATTACTGTTCCTGTTTCTGAACAGAAAACAGCTTACCTTGCAGGGATGTTCTACACACTTAATGAAGCAATAGCCTATCAAAAATCAATGAAAAAAGAAGGATATTCTACTTCTTTTATTGTTGCCTTTAAGGATGGTGAAAAACTAGAATTTTAATAATCCTGAAAAGTTGAGAACAGAAATGTTCTAATTCCCAAGGAATACCATAAAGAAGTCTGATCTACTAGGTCAGACTTTTTCTTTTTATAATAAACAGAGCCAAAAATATCAAACCATTTTAAAGAATAAGCAACTTCAGTATGTACAGTATTTATTTGAGTGAGTACACCTTGACCATTAAAATTTCCATAAGAGTACTCTCCTCCATCTCCTTGAGCTTCAAAATCAGAAGCAAATATATTTTGCCCATAATGAGTGTTAACCGAATCCAAACCAGCTCTAGCTACAGTTAATTTAACACTAAAACGCCACTTATCTTTTTTATAATTTGCAAGAACAACGACTTCTTTAAAATTAGCCCCTAGAGGATGTGCCAAGGCTTGATTCATATGGGTATAGGACTGCATAGGTTCTTTATGCGCATAAGTATAAGGTTGCGCCTGATTATATTCCAACAGTGCATTTATCCCCTTAAAAGAAGACTTAAGTCCCAATTGATAAGCAAACTTATTCTGAAAGAAACCGCCACTATACTCCTCATCTCTATCTTTTTGACGAGAAATATTCAAATCATCTAGGAGTAGTTGGCCGTACAAAGTTGTTGTATTAAATTTTGCATTAAAACTTGCTCCCATCAACACATTATCTGGAGAGTGTTTTGAAAACTCAACAGGACGAAAGAAAATAATTGGATTCAAATATTCAACATCATATCCCCTATTATAATTCTCATCTTTTGATTGCCATATTAAGCCCTCAAAAACTCCAATATTTAAGTTATTAGTAAGCTGAAAATCTAAGAAATGAATGGAGGAATGTTTCTTTCTTTCTTGAGTTGGGTTTTGAATATCCAAAAAAGTAGTATACAAATTGTAATATCTCACCCTTCCAAATTCAGTTGTTAATTTTAAATAAGGATAAGGAGAATGTTCAGCTGATAGTAAAAGAGAGCGATATCCATTTCCTATAAAGTGTTTTCCTTTTCCAAAATCAGCTGTGATGAATTTGTTTAACTTATATTTTACATTCAACTGCCATCTTTTATTCTCCTTACCAAAACCAGGGAAAACAAGTAATGAATCTTGATATTCATTTATCATTGCATTATGATTACCACCTAAGTAATCAAAATGAGAAATGCAAGTTATTTTATTTCTGATATTTGCTGATAAAGTAGCTCCAACAAGATATGTACTTGCATAATCTGATTTGCTAGTTGAACCAATCCCAAAAAATCTTGAACCTGCTCTAAAGTGTTGAGTTGTATCAGAATCACAACTAGCAAGTGAATCAGAATAATAATTAGAAAATGGTTTATTAATTGAAGAATGAAATGTAGTTATTTGTCCGTTTGCACAAATAGGAAAGAGCAATATTAGAAAAAATTTAAAACGCGTTTTCATCCCCCTTAAATACATTCCAAACCGTAAGAAAAATAATATTAATATCTAAAGATAAAGACCAATTTTCAATATACCAAACATCTAGCCTTACTCTACCTTCCATATCCTTTAATTCTTTGGTTTCTCCCCTATACCCCTTCACTTGTGCAATCCCTGTAATCCCAGGTTTAACTAACTGACGAACCATGTATTTATTAACTAATGTGGAATATTCCTCTGTGTGCAACAACATATGTGGCCTTGGTCCTACTATTGACATATCCCCCATAAATACATTGATAAATTGCGGGAATTCATCCAAGGATGATTTTCTAAGAAAATCCCCAATTTTAGTAATCCTTGCATCTCCTTTAGTAGCTTGTTTTGTATCCGCTTCAACACTTTGCGTCATAGAACGAAACTTATAACACATAAACTCTATATTATCTACTCCAGAGCGCGCTTGCTTAAATAACACTGGTCCTTTGGAGGTTAGCTTAATCAAGATAGCAACAAGAGGATACAACCAACTTAATAAAAATACAATAACTAAAGTAGAAAATACAATATCAAAAAGGCGTTTTAAAATACGATTGGCAATATCTGTAAGTGGTTCAGCCCTTAAGGTTATCACAGGAACATCATCAAAGAAATCAATATTTACACGCTTAAATATAAACCCTCTAAAATCAGGCACTACTTTAAAACGAATCAAGTTCTTATCACAAAAATCTACTAATGCCTTAATTTTTTTCGTGTAAGTTAGAGGCATAGTATAATAGATTTCATCAATTTCATTATCAATAGCAAAGGCCTCAAAATTATCTAATCCTCCTGACTGAATTTTATCTTTAATATCAAATGAAATGGTTGTATCTGAAAAAACACCTTTAATTCTAACTCCTAATACATCATCTGACATAAAGTAAGTATACAATTGATTAGCTACCTCACCCCCACCAATAATAATTATTCGCTTATAATTATAACCCGACTTCCTATAGAGATAAATTAACTTAATGGCCGAATAACGCCATAACATAATTAATGCAAAAAGCAAAACATAAGTCGCATACAAATGTTCCCTTGAAAATTCTGAAGCCTTAAGAGAAAACAAAATAGCACTAATAATAAAGGCATTGAAAACAAAGGCCTTAAATAAATTAAATAAGATTCTATCTAATCTTCTTAATCGTTTCAGTTCATACAACTTAAGAAATAAAGCTACTAATATCCAAACTGCATTAAATATGATAAATAAAAACTTGTATTTATCAGAGAACATTAAGGTCTCAAACTTTAAATAATAAGCAAGTAAAAATGAAAAATTGACTACAATTAAATCACCTATAAAGTGAATTGCCCAAAAATATCGTGAATATCCTTTCATATAATGCAAAAATATAAAAACTAAAGACTACAGCAAACTATGATAAATACCAAGCATACATCTTTTCAACACCTTTATCAAGACTCACGGTATGTTTCCATCCTAAAGCATTTAATTTAGAAACATTGGTTAGCTTTTGCATGGTGCCATCAGGTTTTGAAGTGTTAAAATTAAAACTTCCCTTATAACCAACACTATTTTTTATCTGCTCAGCCAAACCCTTTATTGAAACATCAACTCCAGTTCCAATATTGATATGTGTATTTCTCACCTCTTTTTCTTCAACAGAAAAAGTATCCTTAAAATCTCTATTCTCTAATAAAAACACACAAGCATCTGCCATATCTTCTGACCATAAGAACTCTCGTCTTGGCTTGCCACTACCCCAAATTTCAATCTCCCCTTTTTTCACACCATACTTTGCTAAAATTTCCAAAACACTTTCCTTTGAAGATGCTCCATTCACCCCTTCAATAGGGTTTTTGTTTAAATCTGTTTTTATAGCTTCCCAATTATCAATCTCAAGGCACTTTCCTAAATGAATCTTACGAATTAAAGCCGGTAAGACATGTGATTTTTCTAAATCAAAATTATCATTTGGACCATACAAGTTAGTTGGCATAACAGAAATAAAATTAGTATCATATTGTAGGTTATAACTCTCGCACATCTTTATTCCAGCAATTTTTGCAATTGCATAGGGTTCATTTGTATATTCTAATTCTGATGTAAGTAAACTATTCTCTAGCATAGGTTGAGGAGCATTTTTAGGATAAATACATGTACTACCTAAAAACAATAATTTCTTAACTCCACACAAATAAGAGTGATGAATGACATTATTTTGAATCATCATGTTTTCATAAATAAAATCAGCACGGTAGGTATTATTAGCCACTATACCACCCACTTTGGCTGCAGCCAATATTACATATTCGGGTTGTTCAGTTTCAAAGAAATTTTTAACCTCATCTTGATTTGTTAAATCTAGCTCAGCATGAGTTTTAAAAATCAGATTTGTATACCCTTTTGAAGTTAAGTTATTTACAATTGCTGAACCAACCAAGCCACTATGGCCTGCAACATATATTTTACTTTGTTTTTCCATCTTATTCAAAGTAATTCATAATGGCATAACCACCATCTTTCAAGTATTGATCTTTAGTCATCAGTTTTAAATCTGACTCCATCATTTCATTTATTAAATCCTCTAAATTATTTTCTGGATACCAACCTAACTTTGTATTTGCTTTTGTAGGGTCTCCAATCAATAAATCAACCTCAGTTGGCCTAAAATATCTAGGATCAATTGCAACTACTTCTCTTCCAATTTCAACCTGGTATTTAGGATTGGAACAAGAAACAACAATACCTTTTTCCTCTTTACCCTTACCATTAAATACTAACTCAATCCCTGCACAAGCAAAAGCCATTTTTACAAAATCACGAACAGTGGTTGTTTTACCAGTAGCAATCACCCAATCCTCTGCTTCTTCAGCTTGTAATATCATCCACATCATACGCACATAATCCTTTGCATGTCCCCAATCCCGCTTTGCATCCAGATTTCCTAAATACACTTTATCTTGTAATCCATGTGCAATTTTTGATGCTGCACGCGTTATCTTACGTGTTACAAATGTTTCCCCTCTTACAGGAGATTCATGGTTAAATAGTATTCCGTTACAAGCAAATATATTATAGGCCTCACGATAATTTACAGTAATCCAATATGCATACATTTTAGCAACACCGTATGGGCTTCTCGGATAAAAGGGAGTAGTTTCAGATTGAGGAACTTCTTGTGCTTTCCCAAACAGCTCAGAAGTTGATGCTTGATAAACTTTTGTTTTCTCTGTCAGTCCCAACAAACGAATTGCTTCCAAAATTCTTAATGTACCTATACCATCAGTATTTGCTACATATTCAGGGATTTCAAATGAAACATGCACATGACTCATGGCTGCTAAATTATAAATTTCATCTGGCTGTATATCTTTAATAATCTTTGTTAAATTCATTGAGTCTGTCATATCACCATAATGTAGAATCAAATTTCGTTCTTCAATATGAGGATCCTGATAAAGATGTTCAATCCTATCTGTATTAAAAGAAGAAGATCTCCTTTTTATTCCATGGACTATATATCCTTTTTTCAAAAGAAATTCAGCCAAGTAAGAACCATCTTGTCCAGTTATACCTGTTATTAATGCTACTTTATTTTTCATTATCTAAAATTTGACGTAAATGTATAGAATATTATTTGTTAATGAATGTATACAATGCATCTTGTAATTTTTGTTCAGCTTTTTTATCAATCCTCTCTTTTTTAGGAATATTATATAGATTATCTAGATACTTAAGTAATTCATTATCTTTTTCATTTTTCAAAAGGATTTTTATAATATCCAAACTTCTGTTTTAATATTAACCAAAAAACTGGAATATCATCAATCAAATATCTTTTTAACAAACGAGAGGGATCTGCACACATTCTAAAAAACCATTCCATACCTATTTTCTGCATCCAAATAGGCGCCCTATTCAAGTCACCAGATATAAAATTAATTGTAGCCCCAATTGCAAAATACAACTCAATATTTGGTAACCTTTTCTTTATTTTATAAATCAATTTTTCCTGTTTTGGTGCTCCTAGTCCCACAGCTAATACATTAGCATTACTATTTCTAATCTTTTCTATAATTAAGTCAATAATTATTGGGTCATCTTCAAACCCAAAGTCCGGACAATAACCATCAACAATATAATCTATATCAGAATATGCATTCAATTTAGTGATTGATTTTTGAAGAATATTATTGGTAGTTCCTCCTAAAATAAATACTTTCTTATTATTTTCTTTTTTTGAAGCAATCTCTTTACAATAATCAGGAAATAAATCTGAACCTGTGATTAATTCTTTAATTGGACTCCCTAAAAATTTTGAAAACAACAGGATAACTCTGCTATCGCAAAAAACCCAATCTGCATCTTTATAAACCTCATAAAATCGTCTGTCACTTTGCAATTTAATCAAATGATCCACATTAGGAGTAACAATTAGGCCCCTCAAATCTTTTGTTAATATAGACTTCCTTTTTACAGAATCAATCTCAAGATTTAATATTTTAACTCTTTCTGTCTTCAATTTTTGTCTTTATAATATAATTTTTATTTTCTCTTTCTCTAAGCGCTTTATTTAATTTCATAAATTTACTCATTCCAATAAAAACATTTGATTTGTTTTTAATTAACATTAAAATAACATAGCTCATATATCGTAATCCAAACTTATATGATTTTCCTAAAAAATATAAAATTGATTGCTGATATCTTCTCATGCCAATAGAGCACAAAAATTTATTTGCATTCAATGCTGTCTTAAATTTTGAGTTAAAATGAGCTTTACTAATAATATGCGTAACACTTCCTTTTGATAATGTAATAACATATAAAATATCTTTACAGGATTTAATCTTTTTAGCAAAAGACGCTATTTTCAATGAAAACATTACATCATTTGAAGCAACTATCTCATCAAATTTTATATTGTTTTGTACAATCAAATCTCTTTTTATCATTTTAGCCCATGGTGGTGTAAAATAATACTTTAAAGCATTTTCTTTTTTATTATCATTTAAAAAATCATAAACTAATTTTGAATACCGTAAATGTCTATATGTTTGTTTTCCGTTTTCGTCTCGACTATCGGTATTAAAATATATAATGTCAGCATCTGATTCTATATTATCAATCAATAAGTTTTTAAGATGTATTGTAAAATAATCATCAGCATCAGCAAAAAGAACCCACTTTCCTTTTGCTTGCTGCACTCCAATATTTCTTGCGCCACCAGCACCTTTAGATATATCACAAAAAATAATCTCAATATTATTATTTAATTCAATATCCTGAAGTTGTTTAACAACCTTAATATCACTATTATCATCTATAATAATAACTTGAATATTGTCGTCATCTGGAATACTATCACATAATCTTAAAAGAGATTTAATAGAATTTTTATGTGGAATAATAATTGAATAATTAATCATATCTCTTAACTTTTCTATCTATATATATTTTCATAAACATCATTGTGAAAATTAATAAAAAGATTACTCGTTCATCATTAAGGACTTTATTATACAACATACTAAATAAAAGAAGCATGCTAATGAAAATAAAATCTTTTCTTTTCTTAAAGAATCTCTTTATAAAAACTGCATAAAGAGAAGCCCACAGTAGGAGGCCTATAATCCCATATTCTGCTAGTAAATTTGTAACTGAAGAAATATTTATTTGAATTGGGTCAATAGATTTCCATCCTATGAGTGAATAAATTTCAGAATAACAACCAGGACCAGCACCCCACCAACCACCCAAAAATAAAGATAAGGCCGTCATATATCCTCTACTAGGCGTAAAATTACTTAAATCTCTACTTCCTACTAAAAAGAATTCTGAAAATCTATGTAAAACCGGTTGAATCAATATGCCTCCTAAAGCTCTGTCAGCAATGACGACTAAAAGAAGAAGAAGAAGACCATAAAACATCATATACTTCAGGCCTTTAAGTGTCATCCATTTATAACTTAATAAAAGTATCACTAAAGGGTAATACCCCATGTTTTCTGAAAAATAATTCATTACTAAAGATAAAATAAAAATAAAAAAAGTCAAAGAATACGACTTCTTAATATAAAACAAATATGACAGATACAAAAGACAATAATATGCAATAGAATGTCCACCAGCCATTCCAAAAGTTCCTGAAATATCATCATAATAATAACCTGTAAAGTATTGATAAAATACTAATACTGATTGTACAATAAAAATGCCACCAATTATAAAGCCAAAACCGTTTGTAAATTTCAATATTCTATCTTCAATATGCCTCTCAACAAGAAACAATAACATAAATAAGACAAATACATGCTTAATATTATCCCAAATTGATAAAATGCTAATTAAATGAAATCCAGAAAAGATAGTTAATATAATAAATACAGATAACACTAAAAATAATGTAGATCCTAATACTGCAGTTATATGTTTTGAAAAGAAGTAAATAGCAAACAATGCCAGTATATCATACAATAACCATAAAAAATGAAACTCCCAAGAAAAGACCAGCACTAATAAAGTGAATGCAATTCCTTTTTCAATAGTAATATTTGAAAGGAAATTTTTCTTTATTGAGGCCATATTCACAATTTTTATATTAATTAATTATCTTAACTTTATTTAATTCTATAAATCTTTCCATGTATTCAATCCCAGGTAGATTAAATAAAATAGTTTTACATTTAAACTCTAAACCCTCATATAATGCAGTTGAGAAAACACCTGCCTGAAATTCCGATTGAGCAAAAAGAGAATACAAATCAACATCTTTAACAATTGTAAAATCCAATACCTTCTCTAAATTTAATATTTCCTTAGTTTTCTTTACACTATACTCATGGGGATGTAGTTTTAATATTATCTTAAATTCTTTAAAATAATTTAAATTCTTATTAATTAAGTCTATTATTTTACCTGTAATACCAGCCTGTCCTATAATAAGCATCTGGTTTCTTACCTTTATTACATCTTTATATTTTTCAAGCTCTACCATCATATACTTAGATGGATATACAATTACATTCTCACTAGTAATTGGAAAAGAAATTAACTCTTTCCAAAAATCATTCCAAACATAGAATTTATCTGGGAAGTATAGTATGTTATTGCTACTTGGAAAAGAATATCCTAAATGGTATTTACTAAAAGTACCATGTTGCAACTCTATTACTTCTATATCTAACTCTTTTGCTGCTTTTATCATTTCAGGCCTACCATACGCAACTACTACATAGATTCTACTTGGTTTAGTTTTGATTAATATTTTCTTATAAATATTGTACGATACTTTAAAATCAACAACATATCTCTTAAATAATGAGCTAAGATCAACAAAAACACCTACCTTACTTTCTATTTCTTCTTCAACCTTACTTATAAAATCTATATCGGTTTCAGAGAGATTATTTGAACTAAATAATCTTTTAATATTTTTCATAACTGATAAGTAATCTAAATATCTTTTATCAGAATGCAATGGTCTAATATGCTTAGCCTCATGATACAATTCCATCTCAATATATGACTGTTCATTTTTCTTAATTTCATCAATTAAAAAATGTGTATAGATATCAATAAACTCTCCATTATATTTTTTACTTCTAGGGTGTGAGAATACTAGATTGTCAACCTTTCTAAGGTTAAGTAATGGATTATATCTAATGGAATTCCAAAATACGATCAACATTGCAGATATTTTCTGAGATAGTGATAATCTCCTCTTTAAAGATTTATCAAAAACATTACAGCTCTTCCCTATAATATAATAGATTTCAATTCGGTAAGCTAGCCAAGGTTTCACATCATTAATCTCAAATTCCAGCAAGTGGTATTTATCCTCTAAATACCAGATAAACTCACAAAGATCTTTTATTGAATTAATCTTATTACTCATTTAATAACCAAGGCATTTTAAAATGTTTATTCTGATACCAAAATACTAAACTAGCACTTACAATAAAAGATAATACTGTTGCATATGCAGCTCCAATAGCTCCAAATTCCTTTATTAGAAAATAATTAAATATTAAATTTAAGACTGCTGCAATTACTGTACTTACTCCTAAAAAAGCAGTTTTATCAATATGCACTAAATACGGGAAAAATATTTTATATACTCCATGTACTGCATAACCAATAGCAATCCAAAAAACATAAATCTCAGCACCAGCATACCTAACATCTACTACATAAGGAATAATAAATTTGGCGAAAATAGAAATTCCAAATGCAATAATAAATGTTGCTAAAATGTATAAATAACTATATTTTACAATCTTGATTTTCTTTGTATTATCAGCATTCGACAACATTTTATAAAACCAAGGCGACCATGCTTTTAAAAAAGCATCTGTAAATAAAATAACAACCATCCCGAACATATAACCAACTGAGTAAATACCAACCATTTCCAAACTTACCATTCTCTCAATAAAAAAACGATCACTTAAAGCAATAATTATTCCCCCTACTACATGTGGAATTAGAGGAATAGATAATTTCAATATCTTTCTTGCTTCCTCTCTATCATATCGCAAGATAATAAAACCATTTTTTCTCATATGTAATAATGAGATGATAAAGAAAAGCGTATAAGCGACAATTATACCTCCAGCTCTAGCATACCATCCATAATGATACATGACTAATAATAAAATAGTAACACCCATATTTATTGCAGTATTTATAACTTCAAATACTCCAAATAGGTAAGCCTTTTCTTGATTTCTCAGAATTGTTAGGTTAATAGTATTAATCATACACATAAAACTAAGAAAAGGGATAATAACTACCCAATTTGATGGAACAGAGAATATCTCTTGATAATAAAAAGACACCCCTAAAGTAATTACAAAATATATTAATGTTGTTAATGAGAGTATCATTAAAATATTACCAATCATTAATGAAGTTTGTGCCTTGGTGTATTTGAAAAAATTCTTAGATACATTTGTATGTATTGCCATACCAACAAATGCTATAAAAAAAGAAATCATCAACTGAAAGATTGACAACACTCCATACTCCTCTGGGGATAAATACTTAGTAAGTATAGGCAACAATAAAAAGGGTATTGCTTTATTTAGAATACTACTGCTTAGATAAATTACAGAACTCTTAATTACTTGCAATATTCTTCAATTTATTTATTGTATCTTCTGTTATTTCACTCTGAAATAAATGAATATTATTTTTAATAACTTCTCTATCCCAATTCCACCACTTTAGTTTCAATAACTCCTCTATAATTTCTTTTGAAAACCTATACTTTATCACTTTTGCAGGAACACCAACAACAATAGCATAATCAGGTACATCCTTTGTTACCACAGCTCCAGCCCCAATAATTGCACCATTACCTATAGTAAGTCCTGGCATAACAACTGTATTTGCACCTATCCAAACATCATTTTTAATTATTACCCTTTTATAGACTCTTCCATCCTTCTCTACACCAAAACCAAAATCAGGTCTTCTAGCAAAAGAGTGTGTTGTTAGTTTATTCATCTCATGTCCTATCGCATTAATTGTAACATCCCAAGAAACTGAACAATATCTTCCAAAATCAGTATGAACAATTTTATCATATCTTCCAATTGAAGTAAAATCTCCAATATTACAATTACTAACTTGCGATTCATAAGCAAACCCAACAGTATCAGTATAATTACAATTAATGAGTTTCACTTTATTCCTATAATTATTGAACTTCTGAAGGAGAAAATTGGGAATTATATTTCTAATAATTAGTTTTAATTTTCGCATAGCATTAAATTTTTATAGTAAATCTGTTATTTAATGAAATAGAATATCTAAATAAATTATAAATCTTCTTTGACCATTTATTTTTACACAATTTATTTATAGCATATTCTATCAATTTTCTTTCTTCTCTATCTTCATTAATATTAATTTCTAACATAGCATAAAGATACATAATATCAAAATCAAAAAAACCGTCATATCTTATATTCTCAAAATCAATGAATTTAACATCACCATTATTATTAATAATTATATTATTATAATGCAAGTCTCCATGCATAAATCCGTTTTTCAAATCTTCTTTATCAATCCTACTTATATACCATCTTAATTTGAACTTTAGAACTAATAATATTAACTTATTTAATATCCTCTTATAAAAAGATACTTTAATATCCTTTGTTTGTATTGGGCCACTTTGCAGCAGATTAGATAAATGAGAGAATACATTTTTAAAATTATTTGGGTCCTTATTTTTCCTTTTACTGTTAATATATATCTCTTGAACATTCTTTATCAGAAGTGCTAATATTTTAGTGTCAAGCGAATTATCTATCAGTGTTTCTCTCAACGATTTACCTTGTATAAATTCTAAAATTAATAATTCCTCATTACTTTCAATAAACTTTGGTAAATATTCTTGTTGATGATTTTTATAATACTCAACTTCAATGAAAAATTTATTCTTAATATCAATGGGTGACTCTTTTCCTATTGCTTTTACAATATAATATTGACTGTCCTTTTTTACTTTAATTAATTTTGTTTTTTTTCTCTCATTCTCTTGAATAATCTCAACTAACTTATAATTATTCAACTCTAGATAATTCTCAACGCTATTTATCATTTTATAGCAATTCATTTTCTTTTAGAAAAGAAACCAATACGTCTGGAGTTGTTGTATGTGGTATATATACAATTCTATTCTGTGTATTTGAAAACGCTTTTAAATAAATATCTTTAGTTGTTTCTCGAACACTTTCAAATGTAGGAATATTAAACTCTTGAGGTGCATTTGCTCTCATTAACAATAAAAGTTCATTAAATGTTTTAAGTTCTCTCATACTAGAATCTAGAACTCTTTCAACTAATATACTTTTATCTAAATCTTCAACTCGTAATTCACTATCATTTGTTCTTACAAAATATAGAACATTATTAACTTTACATTTCTTTACAATCCTTCCATTCATCAATACATCTGGCTTTGCTTTTATCATTGGATTAATCCCAAGAACTTTTCTTTTAAATGTCCAGATGATTTTCTCTGCCAAAGTAAAACTAGTATAAAAATCTTTCAAAATACTTTGACCAAACTCCATATCACTAGCATAAATAGAAACTGGCTTAGGATTATAATAACAATACCCCTTTACATCAATTATTCCAAAATCCTCTGCTATATACTTTGTGTTATTGTCTTCTAAAATCTTAAATAATGTACTTGTTTTTCCACAACCACCAGTTCCTGAAATAATTGTTGCGCCATCTTTAGCTTCAAATAGACCAGCATGAATAAAAGACTTTTCACTTTGAACTAATTCAAAGTGAAAAACATACCAAAATAAAGCATAAGAAAGAATTGTATTTTTCTCAATAATAATTTTGTTTCCAAGAAATTGTTTAATCCTTTTCTTTATACCTTTTTTATTGGGATTAATCTTAATATTAACCGTTTCCGAATCAAAAAGATTCTCAATCAAATAATTTATCTCATTTAGATAATCAACAAAATACTTAGATTCATTAAAATTCATACTACCCTTAGCTGAAAATACTTTAGGCTGATAATTACTTACATTATCATCTTTAATTTCAATTGAAATATGACAATAATTATTATCAGAGTCTAATGTTGCTTCTAGATCATTAGCTATTGCTTTTGAAAGAGAATTATCACCAATAACCTTAATCTTAATACCAGCTATAGATGCAAAGAACTCATTCTTTTCTTTCATATCAATTCTTTTCTAATTATATCATCTTCCTTAATATCCACTTTAGCCGCTTTACCCACTACATCATCAATATATTTCGGGCTAATACCATGAGCTGGTCTTTTAAAAGTTAAGTCACTTTTCTCAATTATTTTTCCTTTTGGAATATCCTTTGCGGCTACCAAACTCCTTCTAGCATTCAGCCTAGATTTTTCCTCATCAGCCAAAGCTTCAATTTTAAAACTACCTAAGATTTCAAAAGTAGTTTCTAAATTTGCATTAAACTTCTTCAAATCTTCCTTATCCATTGCATGATAATGATCATTTCCTGGTAATGATTTATCATGTGTAAAATGTTTTTCTATAATTATTGCTCCTAACATTGTAGCCATTTCACATACCTTCATCTCTTTAGGTAAGGTATGATCAGAATATCCTATAATATTATTTGGGAAGGCTTCTTTCAAACCAATAATCATCCCCAAATTGGCATTTTCATCAGATGTAGGGTAATTAAGCACACAGTGTAATAAAGCCAATGGAACATTAAAGGGTTTTATCCAATTTACCGCATCAGACACTTCTGCTAAATTACTAGCACCAGTTGATAAAATAATCGGCTTTCCAAAACTACAGATATACTCAATAAAAGGTTTGTTTGTAATATCAGAAGATGAAATTTTAAAAACATCCATCATATCATTTAAAAATTCAGCAGATTCAACATCAAATGGAGTGCTCATAAACTCAATATCAACTTTATCACAATAATCTTTTAATTCTTGCATCTCATCTTTCCAAAAAGAATCATGTTTTTTAAACAATTCAAATTGCGACTCTGTAGGCTCCTTAGTTGTGTCCCAATAAGCAGGTGAATGTTTTGAAGCCAATGTTTCTGCTTTATACGATTGAAACTTTACTGCATGAGCGCCACCCTCTTTTGCATCATCAACCAACCTTTTTGCTGTTTTCATTGACCCCTCATGGTTTACGCCAACCTCAGCAATTATATATGGCATTACTATTGGATTAGCATTATCAACTCCTTTATGTATCAACTCTAGTAATTTCATTTATTATTAATCAAATCTTGTATTAAACCATGTACTCTTTTTCTTCCAGATTTTAAATCTTGTTTCTTCATTAAATCACTCATCTGTTTTCGTCTTTCAAATGAATTTACTAATCTAATAAATTCTTGAAATAGTTCCTCTTCTGACACATTATAACCAAGACCCAAATTAGAAAATCCATATTTAGCACTAGCAAAAAAGTGCGTCATTTCTCTTTCATTCTGTCCCATCACAATAGTTGGAGTTCCAATACTTGCTACCTCATAAACTGTTCGTCCTGCTGATGTAAAAATCAAGTCTGCTTCAAGCATATAATCAGAAATATTAGAAACATTCATCTCAATATTAATATTTGAAAAGTGGTTAATAGTATCATATTTATCATACCCAAATCCAGCTATAACAGTAATTCTAATATTGTACTTAACACAATAATCACTTATTGTTCTTATTACTTTCTCAGTATAATTATTCGGGTCTACACCTCCAAAAGTAATTAGAATATTTTTAACTTCTGAGGTTACAATTTTCTCTTTAGATAAAATAAATTCGTCTCTTAAAATAAAATAATCCTGTCCAAAATAATGTGAGGATAGATCTTCTTTTTCAGGATAAATTGCATTAAAAACAATATCAGCATATTGTGATCCTTCACCTAAATCTTCAAAATTTATAACTTTATATTTGGCCTTATTTAATGCCATTAAATATTCCTTTGTAGTATCCAATCTATCATTGATAACAATATCAGGATCAAGCTTCTTTATATCTTCCATAATATCGTCTGATTCTTGAATAAAAATAGGATAATTCTTAGATTGAATCACTTTTAAAGCTAATTCACTTTCATTATCCACCAAGAAAGTAATTTGATGATTCAAAATATCATTTGCAATTAATAGCGTATTGTATACATGGCCTAAACCAACTATATTATTACCAACAACAACAAATAAAATATGTTTTCTTCTTAAAAGATATTCACACAGATTCCAATCCTCATAAGTATCAATATCAATTTCTTCTCCATTATCTAACAATGCTAAATCGACATTTTCCCCAATTCTATTATTTTCAGAAATAATATTACTTCTAGTTATTAAAAAAGCCCCAGTTTCTGTGAATTCTGGAGTAAGGTATTGTCTGTTTAGGCGTTCATTATAATTTGGAAAATATTTGCTCTCCTCTTTTCTCCAAGATAAATGAGTTGCATCCTTTGCTGCAATTATTGTATCAATTTTAGTGTCATCAATTATCTTTTGAATTGCACTATCTAAAGATTGTGATTCCAATAAAGGAGAGGTTGGCTGCATAGTAACTATCAAATCATACTCTTTACATTCAATTTCTTTCGCATAAATATAGCAATCATAAACTACTGGATCTAAAGTTGTTTCATCATCTGCAATATTCTGATTTCTTTTATGAGTTTTTACCCCAAATTTTTTCGCAATATTCAATATTTCATCATCTTCACTTGAAACAAAAACATCTAAATTATAGTTAGAATTTAACGCATTATTAATGGAATAAAACAAGAGAGGTTTCCCTCCAAGCAATCTTAAATTCTTTCTAGGAATTCCTTTAGAACCTCCTCTAGCTGGTATTACTACTAAAATATTCATCTCTATATTTTTCTCAATCAACTAGTTCACTAAACTCAAAATCTATCTCTGTTTCTTTATTTGCAAAAAATCTATATAGTTTATTAAATATCGGTAAATCCTTATTTAATTTTTCATCTAATAAATCATGAAACATCTCTATTGCATTCAAACCTTCCAATATCACAGAATTAGACTTATAATCAGCACTAAAAAAACCTTTGCCAATCAACAAACCTAAAGTTCTGTTTCTACTTAAATCATTTAATGAAGTCAAACAGAAATCACCAAATCCACAAGCTAAAAATAAAGTATCTTCATTTCCTCCTAATGAGCGTAAAAGAACTCTAATTTCTGAAAATGCCTTTGTCAAAATCATAAAACGTGTATTTGGAGAATTGTATTTTGCATCCACCACTCCTAGCACTAAAGCATAGATATTTTTAAGTACACTTAACAGCTCAACTCCTCTAATATCAGTAGTACAATCAATATGCAAAGAAGTATCTTGAATCATTGAGCGAATCATTTGGTACTGTACATTTGTTGTATACCCTAAAGTCAATAAAGTATCGGCATGCTCCATTACCTCCACAGCAAATGAAGGTCCTTTTAAGGATACAATATTTGTAATATCTAATTTTTCTTGAATACTCTCTACAATAGTCACTCCATTAGCAAATAATCCTTTCGATAAATTAACCAATAAAACATCTTTTTTAAAATAGGGTTTAAGAGAACATAAATTCTCAATAATTACAGAAGAGGGTAATGCAATAAAAATAACATCCGCATTTTTTATTTCATTTTTATCAGAAGTAGCGGAAAGAAACTTAGTTAAATGCTTATTGGGAAAACAAGATTTATTTGTATTACAGGTATTTATCTCATCAACTTTTGATTGATTTCTGGAGAATAATAACACATTATTTGCAGTATTTACTGAAAGCTCATTTGCAATTGCGGTTCCAAAAGTTCCTGCACCAAGTACTAAAATATTCATTGGGTAAAATTAAGCAGATTTAACAACTTCTGATGTATACCCATCAACATATTTCAACAAAAGGTCTTTAACAATTTTTTCATCTTGCTCTTCTCTAGCATTTTTAATAATTTTAATGCAAGAGAGTAATGTATCCATAGGAATTTTTCCCTCTTTAGCCTGCATAATTCTTGGATGCTCAGACTGCACTACATCTTTTCCAATAAGCAATTCCTCAAACAATTTCTCGCCAGGTCTTAACCCAGTAAACTCAATTCTAATATCTCCATCCGGATTTTCATTATCAATTGGAGTTAAACCACTAAAATGTATCATTTTATAAGCCAAATCAATAATCTTAATCGGTTCTCCCATATCCAAAACAAAAACATCACCACCTTTTGCCATTGCTCCTGATTGCAATACTAATTCTACGGCTTCAGGAATTGTCATAAAGTACCTTGTAATATTTCTATGAGTAACAGTTACAGGACCTCCTTCTTTAATTTGTTTTCTGAAAAGTGGCACCACTGAACCAGCAGAATCCAAAACATTACCAAAACGAACCATGGAGAAACATGTAGCGCTACTTTCCGAATACCCCTGCAAGATCAATTCAGACATTCTTTTAGTTGCCCCCATAATATTGGTTGGCCTTACCGCCTTATCTGTAGAAATAAGAATCATATTTTGCACTCCTAATTTATCGGCTGCTTTTGCAACATTATAAGTTCCTATAATATTATTATAAGCGCCAGAAACAATATTCATTTCTACCATTGGAACATGCTTATAAGCTGCAGCATGATAAATTGTGTTGATCTGATGCTTTTCAATAACCTTATAAAGCTGATAGTAGTTTGTAACTGTACATAAAGACGGAATTATGTCAATATTTAACCCTAAATTAATCAACTCTGAATGAATATTATATAAGTTAAACTCAGAATTATCCATTAAAACAATCTTAGCAGGAGATAACTTCATTATTTGCCTAGAAAGCTCAGAACCGATACTACCTCCAGATCCTGTAATTAAAATATTCTTCCCTGAGATATTTCTGGTTAATAACTTCTTTTTTGGTTTTACTGAACTTCTACCCAAGATGTCCCCTACTTCCACATGCTTAATATTATCAATAGAAACTACTCCATTTACAATATCATCCATAGATGGTAAAACCTTAACCTCAATAGGAAACTTACTCAACCTCTTCAAAATCTGTGTTCTTTGTTTATGGGTTGCTGAAGGAAATGCAAATAATAAAACTTGAGCATCTTTCTTCTTTATTAACTCCTCTATCTTATCAAAAGCAAATACCTCAACATAATTTAATATTGTCCCTTGCTTTGTTTTATCATCATCAATAAAAGCAATTGGTGCATAAACAGCACTTTTCTTAAGGCTTTCTACCAACTGAACGCCAGCATTACCGGCACCATAAATAATAGTTTGTTTTCTAGCATTTACAAAACTATCCCAGGAATATAAATAACCTTTAAGTAAGAATCTTGAGGTAATAATAAAAACATTAGTTATAAACCAAAAAATTGGTAACACTGATCTTGGTAAGTTGTCTTCTCTAAAAAACATCATAAAGAAACCAACAATCAGACAACTAATAGTAGTCGCTTGAAAGGTAGTGGTAATAACCTTTATGCCAATATATTGCAGGACAGCTCTATATAACCCTAATCTTATAAATAACGGAATAGTAACAGCAGGTAAGGCTAAAAATATCCACCAAGAATTAAAAATATAGTCAGCTGGGAAAAACTCACCTAAACGCAAAACAAAAGAAAGCCATAAGGAAATTAGTAATGTTACTACATCAACACACAGCATTATAAGTTGCTTGTACAGCCTTTGAAGTTTTTGTAATCTAAGCTTCATATATTGCTTTAATTTTTATAACTACTCGCTCTAAATCTTCTTCATTCATATTAGTACCTGAAGGCAAACACAAACCTCTATCGAACAAATCTTCTGAAACTCCATTAACATAAGATTTACAACCTTCAAATACTGGTTGTAAATGCATTGGTTTCCACAAGGGGCGCGCTTCAATATTGTCTTTTTCTAGATGTAAACGCAATTGCTCCCTTTCTATTGTTGAATTTTCTGCTAAAAGAATAGTCGTAAGCCAATAATTTGAAAAACTCCCCATATTCTCTTCTAAAAATGTAATTTCCTCTATGACTGATAAAGATTTTTTATAGTATTGAAATAACTCCCTCTTTCTGTTTACCCTATCAGATAACACCTCTAACTGACCGATACCTATGCCTGCACAAACATTACTCATTCTATAATTATAACCAATCTTTGAATGCTCATAATGAGGTTGGTTCTCTCTAGCTTGAGTTGCTAAGAATTTAGCTTCTTCTATCAATTTATCATCTTTACATACTAAAGCCCCTCCTCCTGAAGTAGTAATAATTTTATTTCCATTAAAAGAATAAATACCAAACAAACCAAAAGTCCCTAGTGGCTGACCTTTATAAGTAGAGCCTAAAGCCTCAGCAGCATCTTCTATTAAAGGAATATCATACTTGATTGACAGCTGTTGGATATCAACTATCTTAGCCGGCATTCCGTAAAGATGAACTACAATAATTGCTTTTGGTTTTTTACCTAAAGCAACACCATCTACAATTGCTTGTTCTAATAATTCCGGACACATATTCCAACTCTCCATCTCACTATCAATAAACACAGGATTGGCACCAACATATTTAATAGGATTAGCTGATGCTGAAAATGTAAAAGAGGAACACAATACATCATCACCCCCTGAAACTCCCGCCAAAATAAGAGCCAAATGTATAGCAGCTGTACCGCTACTTAGGGCCGCAACACTATGCCCATTAGATAAATCAGAAAGATTTCCCTCAAAGGTTTGAATATGAGGTCCAACAGGAGCTATCCAGTTTGTATCAAACGCTTCTTTAACATATCGCCATTCATTACCGCCCATATGGGGAGATGACAGCCATATTTTATTTTTATTACTCACTTAATAAGATCTTCTAAATATAGTGGCAAAGATAATCTTAATGTCAACCCAAAGGTTATTATTATAGTAATAATCCAGGTTGAGCCTAACCTTATCTGGATATATGATATCATTATTGTATTTAACCGGATCCTCTTGTTCAGCTAAAATTGCTTCTTCATTAGCATATTTTAAACTTGCTACACCAGTAATTCCTGGTCTAAGAGATAATATTTTCATTTGTTCCCCTTCCAATTGATCTGCATACCCAGGTACATCTGGCCTTGGACCAACTAAACTCATATCTCCTAATAAAACATTTACAAGTTCAGGAAGTTCATCTACTTTATATTTTCTCAATACAGCTCCTAGTTTTGTAATTCTAATATCTCCTTTTACAGATATTGAGGAAGAAGAATCCTGAGCGACAAACATGCTTCTAAATTTTATCATCCTAAAAAAAATTCTATTTCTACCCACCCTCTCTTGAATAAAGAATACAGGACCTTTAGATGTTAATTTAATCAACACAGCAAAAACAAGCAATAATGGACTAAAGAAAAGTAAACCAAAAAGTGCTAAACTGAAATCAAATACCCTTTTTATCATCTTAAATTTTTATACATAAATTTTTTAAAAGTTGAAGACGGAATAATCTGAATAAAAAACCTTGCAAAAGCAAAGGAATAATTTAATCTGCTTAAATTTAAGCCCCTTATAACCTTCAATCTATTTCTGAAATCCGCATATGCTTTAGAGAAGCCTGCCCTTCTTCCATAAAAGCTATCAGACACCCTCATATTTGTTAATGGCTCCTCAATATTTGCAAACTTACAACCCCCTAAAAAAGCATTCAGCCAAAGCATAGTATCCTCATCTGTAACAGTATCTAAAGGATAAGCGCCTGCTTTTTCAAAAAACCCTTTTCTCATCAGAACAGAAGGATGCGCTATTGGATTTCTTTTTCCAAAGGATTTAAGCATGTCTTCATGTCTCAATGGGAAACTAACTAATTTTTCAGAACCCGAATCCATATTAAACTCAAGAATCCATGAGCCAACAATATCTACCTCCTTATATTTATTTAAATAAGAAAGTTGCTTTTCTATTCTTTGAGAATTCATAATATCATCAGCATCCATTCTTGCTATAAAAACTCCTTTCGCTAGAGAAATAGCTTTATTCATACAAGCAGCAAGCCCTTTATTTACATCTTGTGGAAAATAATTTAAGACAGTAGTATATTCTTTCTGTAACTTTTCTATTTCATGTATTAAATCAAGTTTAGTAACACCATCTCCAACTAAAATAATTTCAATATTATCATAAGATTGATTTACAATAGACTCGACAGACTCCCTTATAAATAAAGAGTTATCACCATCATATACACTCATCAAAACCGAAACTAATTCCTTACTCATAAATTAAATTTATATAAATGACCTACTTATCTCTTCATGTTTAATTAGAACCTGTAATTTATTGACAAACTTATTATTAAAATACTTTAACATAAACCGAAAAGGGTAAATAATTTTTACAGCAAAAAATACCCAAGGAGCGTATATAATATGTAGATGACAATACGCTCTTCTAAATTTAAATTTTTTAATTAAGAAAGATGGAAAATTAGTTGCGTGATGTAGGCTTCTAGATCCATTATTAATATACTTAAACCCTCTATCATTCAAATAGGATTGATTCATAGAATAAATTAAGACCTCACTTGGTCTTGATTTCAGAAATTCTGGATGTAATTTTATAGAATAGTATTCACAACAGTCTTTAAATATCCTAGCCTTACAATACGCAATCATAACACCATCTTTAATTACCCCCCAATACTCCCACTCTCCTGTTTCTGACAACAACTCTGTTTTAAATTCAGCTTCAGTCTTAGGTCTTAAATCTGTTTTATAGCTATTAAAAGCTGCAGCATATATCTCATATCCATAATCCAATAAATAATCTAAAGTAATTAACCCCACACTACATTCTTTCAAGCCTCTTCTTATCTCATTTCTTGCCTTAGAATCATAATCAAGAAGAACCATTGGAGAATCATTAATAATATACCAAAAGTCAGTTTCCTCAGAAACATCAAAATCAGTTACCCACCTAGCAAAAAAGGCAGATTGACTCTTAATCAATGTCTTAATCTCATTATCAGAGTCTGACACCAAGATATGCGGTGGTCCTATCGGAATAATGGTTCCATTATATTTTCTCCAATTATCCATTATTTAATTCAAGAATTTTAAGGATGAAGTAAAATAAAATACCGGTAAAGTAAAAATTAGCAACAGTGACAATCTCAATAATTTTCTATTCACCATATTTTCAATAGAATTTGAATACCTGTATAAATCATAGATTAAGAAAATTATAAACATCATCCCCATTCTTTCTGCTATAATATCAAAATTAATACTTGCTAAGCCAAACATAATAATCATACTAAAAAATAATGATGGCACCTTCTCCAAGAACAACAATACATTTTCTTTGAAACTAAAAATCAATAGAATAAAAAACACGCAAAACAGAAGTAAATAAAATACACTCATATCAACCCCTGTAGACATAGCTGATTTATATTGAGACATATATCCAATTAGAAAAACATATAAAATTGAGACAACTGAAGCTATAATAAATCTATCCTTAATATTAAAATTAAAAAACTTTTTTAAAATAAAAATTGGTAGGAATAAAATGGTTACATTATGAATAAAGATAGTTACAAGAAATATAAAAATAGACTTCTTATAATTAACATCTACTAAAACGTAAGCATATAACAATACAATTGACGCGTAGAACTGGCGATATATATTCTCATAGCCAAATAAAAAAGGGAAGCTGGTGACTAATACCACAACCACACCTCTGCCAAGATTATTTGCTTTATCATGTTTAGATATACAAAAAATCAAATAAATCCAGAACGCATCTAGAAGGATAAATGTAATAAGCTCAGAATTTGTTAGAAGATAAACTACTCGTATCCCAAGCCAAAAAACAAACTCTCTTAAATAATAAAAATCTAATGAGCTTGCTTTCATCTCAAGTGCATAGGTGTGTATGTCTATCTCATACCCCCCATAAATAAAGGTATACAACCTTACTACTATCATAAATAAGAAAAGAGCAGGATAATAAATATACTTCAATACATATCTATTTTCTAATAAGATAGTCCCAATGCCCAAAAGAAAAAGGAGTTGATATGAAAATAATTCAGTTGGCATCACTTAGAATATTTTTTATATTTAAAAATAGATGCAACAGCTAGTAGGACACTTACAATTGACATAGCATAAATCATAATTAATGAATTTTGTTTTGCAGAAAAATCAAAGGTAACAATCACAGTTATCACACCAAGAACAGCAATCACAAAAATCATAGCCATTACTTTACTGCTATTTCTAATAAGATTCTGATCTAAAGAAAAATAAGGTTGAAACAAGGAGGAGGATATGGAAATTAACACAAAACTCCAACTTAAATCTTTAGCATAATTAAATGTTTGCATAGTATCCTCCATAGTAAACGCACCTCTTTGAAAAATTAAAGCTATAACTTCATATCCAAAGGTATTAATAAAAAATACCATCCCTAAACCTAAAAAAAGAGCTATGCCCACTGAAAGCAATATCAATGATCTATTCTTAGTAATAGATAACTTTCTTAATACTATTGTATTAACATTTAACACTATTGCTGTTATCAATACATTTAACAAAACTATAGAGTAATTAAAAAATGTAATATTATTTCCAGCATCTAGACCTGAAACAAATCTAGATGATAGAATTATAATATTCACAAAATTACCTAACAATAAAATTGAGAGGTTGAGGTCTTTAGCAGACATAATAGCAGTATACCCCTCATTTTCCTTCAATAGTGGCTTAAGATACTTTACTACCAAGCTATACATCCCTATTATTCTACTTATTACAATACCTATCACACCAAACAATAAAGAAACCGGGTACAAAACAAAAGTAGAGATTAGCATATCAAATGTTGTTGCAAAAGAATGTAGTTTAAACAAACCCTTGGCTTGCATTATAACAAGAAATACAGAACTAAAAAAACTCAAAGAAACTACAACACTTAATAAGATACTAATACAAATGAAAAAAGTTAATTCCTCTGGATTAATATAATACAATACAGGAATTTGAGATAAGAAGCTTATAAAAAACAATAAATACATAGTTTTCTTAGAAAATGAAAACACTTGATTTAAAGAGACTTCACTATAATCAGAATAAATTTTTGAAAACTTGGGTAATAAATTCGCCTGCAAAGCATTACCATCAGTAAATTGTGACAAAAGTTGAGTAGTCGTTCTAAGAAGAATAAAGTTTGCATACATAATGGAAGAACCAAATAGATATGCTAAGATGATCTCCCTAAAAAGACCAAATCCTTTCTTAATTATATTGGAAAAAAACATATATAAGAAATCAATTACTGATTTTGATACTAATACACCTTTCTTAATCATAAAATTAGTCTTTTACACCAATCTGAAGATATTTAAAGCCTTTCTCTTCAATAAAATGAGCTCTAAACTGATTTCTACCATCAATAAATAAATTGCCTTTCATTTTTTCTTTTATCAAATCAAAATCTGGACTTCTAAACTCCTTCCATTCTGTAACTAAAACCAAAGCATCTGCTGATTCTAAAGCCATATACTTATCAGAACAATAATTTACTTCTAAACCTTGCAAATAGAACTTTGCTTCATGAATTGCCCTTGGGTCGTAAGCACTCACACTTCCTCCTGCATTAATAATTGATTGAATTAATTTTATAGATGATGCCTCTCGCATATCATCCGTTTCTGGCTTAAAAGAAAGCCCCCAAACAGCAATCTTTTTTCCTTTTAAATCTTTTCCCAACTGATTTGATAATTTTGCAAACAACACCTCTTTTTGAGCCTTATTTACATTTTCTACTGAAGTAATTAATTGAGGGTTATACCCATGTTTGTTTGCAATATTAATTAAAGCCTGGACATCCTTAGGGAAACAACTCCCACCATAACCACACCCTGGGTAAATAAATTGATAACCAATCCTTTTATCACTCCCAATTCCTGTTCGAACCTGATTTACATCAGCCCCCACACGTTCACAAATATTGGCAATCTCATTAATAAAAGATATTTTTGTTGCTAGCATTGCATTAGCGGCATACTTAGTCATTTCAGCAGATCGAATATCCATTCCAATAAATCTATCATTAGTAACTGTAAATGGAGCATATAAGTTTTTCATTAATTCCATTGCAGAATCAGCATCTGCACCAACCACAACCCTATCCGGGTGCATAAAATCTTTAATTGCAGCACCTTCTTTCAAAAACTCAGGATTAGAAACTACATTAAATTCTATGACTACCCCCCTAGCCGACAACGCCTGTTGAATTGTTGACTTCACTTTATCAGCAGTACCAATAGGAACAGTAGATTTATCTGCCACCACTATAGAGTGAGTCATATGTTCTCCAATAGATTTTGCAACCTGGAGCACATATTTTAAATCAGCTGAGCCGTCAGCTCCCATAGGGGTTCCTACAGCAATAAATACAACATCTGCTACAGATAAGGCATCTTTAATATCAGTTGAGAAATATAACGTTCCTTTTCTAAAATTCTCTTTTACCAAGACTTCTAATCCTGGTTCATAAATAGGAATAACTCCCTCCTTTAATTTTGCAATCTTTTCTTGATCAATATCAATACAAACAACATTATTTCCCATCTCTGCAAAACAAGCAGCAGCAACCAAGCCTACATAACCTGAACCTATAACTCCAATCTTCATTAGCTCTTATTATTTTTATTAACATTAATAAATAAAGCAATAATAATAGAAAAGATAAAGCCAAATAAAGTGTACTTCCATACTTTCATAAAATCTCTACTACCAAAAGAAGAAATTGAAAAACCTTGTACAAAGACTAATGGTTTTAATAATTCTTGATTCATCAACTTCACTGATTTTAATTGGATCAACTCAATTATTGCATTATTAACCTTTTTATTTTGTGTTGCCGACCCAATGTTAGTTGTACTCATGTCAATATTAAGATTTGAACTCCTTAATTTTCTCAACAAAGTAACCTCATTTTCTATTTCCTTAATTTCAAGATTATTTGACATTAAGAATAACTTATAATACTCTTTAACATACTCATTTGTATTAAAGTAATGAAGCAGTCCTTTTTCAATATCAGCAATATTATCCTTATCTCTTATCTTCAAATCAATAGTAAATTTTGAAACATATTTTTTTTCTTCCTTCTTATCCCCAACAGATAATTGATTTGCTGAAATATTAATAATTCCAGCAGCAATACTATTAGACACTCCAAGCTTTTCTCCTACAATGTTAAAGTCTTCTTTTTGAATATCTAATTGTAAATTATTAATCATACTTATTGCAGTACTTTGAGTAGTAATGGAAGATTTATTATTATCTCTTTCAAAATCTACAATACCAGATGAAGCAATAGCAGTAGTTGAATAATATTTATCTTCTAAGACTGAATCTGTATAGGTAATAATTGCAACTAATAACGTAATTGTACAAATGAGAAATTTATATTTTATTAGAAACAAAATAACCTCAACAACCAATTCTCTTAAGCTTAATTCTTCTTTCATTTTTTCAAGTTTTTAAAATTTCCAAGAGGATTTATTATAAATCCCTTTAATGTCCAAAAGTACAAGATTTCCTTTGGATAACTGATTAAAATCAGTTGTAGTATAATTTACAAATTCACTATGAGAAACAGCCACAATAATAGCATCATACTTTTTCTTGTCAGCAAAAGGATTGCTACGAAAATTAGTACCTGAATTCGCAGAGATATAAGGATCAAAAATAGAGACTTCACATGAAAATCTCTCTAGCCCTTGCACAATATCAAATACCTTAGTATTACGAATATCAGCACAGTTTTCTTTAAAAGTATAACCCATTATCAACACAGAAGCACCTTTAATTACTTTATCAGCATCTATCATTAATTTAATTGTTTTATCAACTATAAAGGATGCTACGCTATTATTTATAGCTCTTGAGGAGTGCAATAAGGTTGGCTTATACCCCATCTCTTCTGATTTGTGCAACAAGTAATAGGGGTCAACTCCTATACAATGCCCACCAACTAGACCAGGTTTAAAATCTAAGAAATTCCACTTTGATTTAGCAGCACTCAATACCTCAGATGTATTAATGTCCATTTTATCAAACATCATTGCCAACTCATTCATTAATGCAATATTAACATCTCTTTGCGTATTTTCAATCACTTTTGAAGCTTCTGCAACTTTAATTGAAGGTGCTTTATAGGTTCCTGCCTTTATTATTTTCTTGTATAAATTATCCACTAACTCAGCCACTTTTGGTGTAGACCCACTAGTGACCTTAACAACTTTCTGTAAAGTATATTTTTCAGCTCCAGGACTTATTCTTTCAGGACTGTATCCACAATAAAAATTAGTATTATAGGAAAGTACTGAAATTTTAGCAAGAATTGGCACACAAATATCTTCAGTTACCCCAGGGTAAACAGTCGATTCATAAATAATAACATCCCCCTCTTTTAAAAAATTGGCCACAAGTTCAGATGCAGATTTTAAAAATGATAAATTAGGGACATTCTCTTTATCAACGGGGGTTGGAACAGTAATAATATAAATAGTAGACATTTTTAAATCACTTTTATCATTACTAAATATCAAATTTGGATTGACTTTTACCGAAATATCCAAATTACTATCTATGCCTTTATTTAGCTCTGCTACACGCTTTGCATTAATATCATAGCCAACAACCTCATAATGCTCTGAAAAGGCCAAAGCCAAAGGCAAGCCCACATACCCTAAACCAATAATTGCTATTTTATATTCTGTTTCCAAATTAAAAAAGCCCCAAAGGGGCTTTTTGTTTTATATTATTCCTTGAGATTAATACTCCCAAAGATCATGTTCAATATTAAAAATATCTGATTTAATACGTTCAGCTTCTAATAAAGCATCAAGCCCTACCATATATTCATTAATTTTTCTATCCATAACACTAGATTCTTTTACGATAGTACTTCCGAACATTCTTTTCCAGAAAATATCATCATATGTTCTTCTTTCAGCATTATTCTTCACTAAGTTAAAAACCTCTGCATTAATCAAAATTTCTCTTGCTTCTGGGAAATGCACCCAAAATAATGGAGAAAATGTACCTAACAATTGTCCATTTACCTCATCTCTATCTTCTTGTAATGGCGCTAATCCAATAATACGAACATCCATCACTGATCTTTGTTTATCAAAAAACCACTCTTCTTTCAATCTCCATTTTTTAACAGAATTTCTATTAAAAGGAATCTTATTTAATTTAGTTGTTTTTGCTTCCTCAGGATCAGCTCCTAAAGCAACAGCATCCCAATCAATTACTTCAATGAGTTCTTCTTTTGCACCTCCAATTTTTTTGATATCATCTTGAGACATTACCTCTCTAAACTCATCATCCATAGCTGGATTTCCATATGCAGTTATACTACCTTCCAGTATAGCAGAATAAATTACATCAATCAAACTTTTTCTATCTTCAATTGTATGAGCTACACCATCATTTTCAGGATAATAGAAAGGGTGATTAATTTTTTGGCGTAAATCAATTTCTCTCCATATCTTACGCGACCACATAACATCTGCTTGACGCAAAGGAGCATATTGCTGTACTCTTTTATTATGATGTTTCTCTTTTTTGTAAACAGAATTCATTTCTTCTGTAGTTAATACATCTTGCGCATTTACTCCTACTAAACAAAGAGTAGTCGTTACTAATAATAAGATTATTTTTTTCATAATTATTTATTTTATTTCTATAACTAGTGGGTCTAAAGGTATCTCATCAGTGTTCTTGTAATCTACCCTTTTTGCCTGAATATTAGAAATTGTGATTGTATTTCCTGATTTTATATTCCTAATAATATTAACCATCTTTGGGGAGAATTCTGGACCTCTTGTATCTTCTTTCATTTGTTCTCCTTTATATACTCCTGTTAATCTGTATGAAGTAATCATATACCTTACCCCCTTAAAATCAAAATCTTTCAGTCTTGCCAATATACCTCCAGCATTAACCATCATCGTCTTATCAATGGTTGTTGAACCGTTAATATTTTTTGCTCCCATAATAACTGCCTTAGGAGGTGGTACAGGTTTAACTCTAAATTCCATATCACCCATCTTAGTTCTTTTGCCATCAACATTTGCATACAAACTAACCACAGCCTTTCCTTTTTCAGAAGGGCGGGCAGAATATTCTCCTAATGACTTTTTAACTGCTAATACTTTTCCATTATTAATTACTGCTGAAATTTCACCAGCTGTATATCCTGGCACAGAAATTTTAAGCGGGTTATCAACCTCTAAATACAGAATATTCATATTAGTAGCAGATACAACTGCTGTTTTTGCAGCCACTAAATATCTTCCTCTAAAAGGATACATTTTTGTTCCGAGATCTGTTTTCATTGCAATTAAACCTCCCCACTTTTGCACTCCTTCTGAAGTTGTACGGCTAGCAAACATTCCTTTACCATTTACCACCTTAACCGTTTCATAATCACCAATCATTTCATAATTTCCTCCACCTAATGAATCGTATTCTCCAACATAAATTATTGGCGCTTGTGTAGTATCTTTTGCTGCAATAAATATTTGTGCTCTGAAAGAATCTCCCTTCAAAACAAAATTAGAATTTGGAATTTGAATTCCTTCAGCTGAAGTAAATTTTAATGAGCCGGCGTCAATATTTTCTCTTAACATATTAATAATATCCGATTCAGTATTCCTCACATCAGATTGCATTTTAGAAAGTAGCGTTAATGCACCAACAGAAGGCATATCATAAAAATTATAATATTCCCATAACTGTTTTTTTCCTTTTACCTTTTTATCATCATAATTATGAGTCTCATTTATTGATTTGATTAAAGATTGATTTCCTCCAGCAAGAGAAAGAACTGAATTTTTATATGAAATCAAATCAGTCTTTAAGTCTGTAGCAATATTATTTTTTCTTTTTGCACTATAGAACAAATCTCCAGAAGTATGTCTATTATCCTTATTATTTAATTCACCAATCCTCATTAGTTTTTGTTGGTCACTTAATAAATCCCAAGTTAACTCAATAGCTTTTTCCTCAATTAAATCACCTTCTTCATCTTTAATTTCACTTTCATTTCCTAAATAAACTTTCTTATCTGCACTTAGAACAAGATTATATTTCATTTTTTGCAAATAAGCTACTAATTTATCAGCTTCATCTTTAATTTCATAAGCTTGTTTCCTATAAGGACCTGCTTTAACAGGGTTCACCTCAGCAGCAGCATCAAAAGCAGCATAAGTATCTCCATTTTTTGCGTTAAAATTTGTAGTTGATCTAGTAATACCTTTATTCACTTCAAAAAATGAATTTAATACTTCCTTGGATACATTTAATGCAAGTAATGCAGTAAGCACTAAATACATCATGTTAATCATCTTCTGTCTTGGTGACAATTTACCTCCAGCCATATTCTTTTATGTTATTTAAGTAATTCTGATGATTATTTATTTGGATTCATTGCAGTAAGCATGTTTCCATATACTTTGTTCAATTGCTCTAAATTATCAGCCAAACTACTCACTTGTATTTGGAATCTCTTAGAGTCATCTACTGAAGACTGTAAATTTTGTAAAAATAAATTTGTTGCCTCCATTTGCTGATTAGAAGTTTGCAATTGCAATTCATATAACGAATTTAAAGCATTCATATTCTTTACTCCTTCTTGAATTTGGCTATTGTATTCTGAAATTCCTGAAGCAGCAGCAACTGTTTCATTTAATTGCTTAGCTGATTCGCCAAAAGATCTTAATCCTTCGTTTAAACTTTCAATTAATTCATTATCAATTTTTGCTTTTGCTAAAGCATCATCTAATTGTTGAGCTGGACGCTTAGGAGCATTAGGATCTTGCATATGAGCAAGTTCTGGATAAACTAACGACCAATCTGTTTCCACAGGCTGTTTTTCAAAAGCAGAGAAAAAGAAAATAACTGCTTCAGTACCTAAACCAATACCAAGCATCCAACTTGATCCTGGCAAGTGTTCTATTTTAAATAAAGCACCAATAATAACAAGGGCAGCTCCCCATCCGTATAATTTTGGCATCATTGTTTTGTACCATTGTGCGTCTGTAATATTTCCTAAACCCATTTTTTTATTTTTAATTATTTATTGTTTTATTTTATTCAAAATCTTTTTTATCTCTACCAAGGAAATCAACTGCACACCTGAAACCAATGTAACTTTTTGCAGTATCTTGATATTCAAAAGTTCGTGTACTTGTTTGTATAAAGTATGCTATATCTTTCCAAGAGCCACCTCTAATTGATTTTCTTTTTAGTACAGCATGATCATCCTCATTTGCATTATAATGGTAATCCGTATTCATATCATGTGAATATGAAAATGCTGACTCATCATAAGCATTTGAAGTCCATTCAGCAACATTCCCTGCCATGTCATAAAGTCCAAAACCATTCGGATTATAAGATGCTGTTCTTATCGCTTTTATTCCGCCATCAGCAGTATAGTTTCCTCTTAATGGTTTAAAGTTAGCTAAGAAACAACCCTTAATATTACGTGTATAAGGACCACCCCAAGGATAAGGAGAAAAGTCCAGTCCTCCTCTTGAAGCATATTCCCATTCTGACTCTGTAGGTAATCTAAATTCTGGCAAAGTTGGTTGTTTAATTTTTCTTAAAAATGCATTCATCATTTGCGTTCTCCATTTTGTAAATGCAGTCGCTTGTTTCCAGTTAATTCCTACAACAGGATAATCATCAAAAGCAGGATGCCAAAAATAATTCTTAGTATAAGGATCATTAAAAGAATACGAATAATCATGTATCCAAGTTAATGTGTCAGGGAAAATTGAAACCTCAATATCAGATAAAAATTCACTTCTGTCTCTTTTTCCAGGAGCATCACCTTCTCTTTTAGCTTTATTAGCAGCTGCCTGAACGTCTAACACTTGGTATTTAAATACATACTTTCTAGTGTCAAATTCTCTTCTTCCATTTAATCTTTCATGCTCTGGTAAATACATTTCTTCCTCAAGAATTTCTCTTACCTCAGAATCTTTCCATCTTATTTTAGTATTCCAATCAATTTTTGCAGGTTCTAAGAAATTACCATATTTATCTTCTTCAATCAAATGCCCTTCAATTCCTGCCTCCCCTAAAATAGTATGCGCTAAAGAATCCCTCACCCAATCTACAAACTGACGGTATTCATTGTTTGTAATTTCAGTTTCATCCATGTAAAATGCTCCAACAGAAACTGTTTTTGAAGCCGTCACATTTGCAAATGGAACATCTTGATCAGATGGCCCCATATTGAAACTTCCTTGTGGGATAAATACCATTCCGTAAGGGTCAGTAGGATTCCAAATTTGTCTTTTTTGCGTTCCAATTAACTCTCCATTCCCTGAGCTACCACAAGCACTTAATAGTGCTACAATTGAACTTAATAATATTACTTTTTTCATATTCATATTTATTTATCACTTTCGTGAGTTAAATCTATTTTTTATAAGAATCTTGGATTTTTGTATTTTGAAACAGGCTTATCATAATTAATCTTAAAGTTATACCCCAACATAACTTCAAGAGAATTGCCTAATGGATTTCCCATTGTCACATCATAACCTAATCCAAATCTTAAATCTTCATTTACATTCATACCTGCAAGAAGAATTAGCCCCTCATCTAACCTATAACTAACGCCTCCCCACATCTTATTATTGTATATCAAATTCGTGTTAATATCTAATTGTGAAGTTGCACCATCAGATTTTAAGTAAATTGAAGGATTTAAAGACAATACTGGGTTTAGTTCATGATAATAACCCGCAATTAAAAAATAATGTCTTGTCATATTGTACTCTTGCCCATCACTCCATTCAATAGTTGGTTCTGTTAAATGAGCAGAAGAAATTCCTACATATACATCCTGAGTATTATAATAAATACCCGCACCTAAATCCAATGAAGAACCGCTTACATCACCCGTTGGTATAACAGGATCGCCACTTGTAGCTGCTTTTAAAAAACCTCCATCTAATCCACTTTGAAACATTCCAACAGACATTCCCATACCTATTTGACCAACTCCTAATTCTGTGCGGTACGCATAAGAAGCTTGTAAGCCTAAATTACTAAATCCTGCAATATCATCCTTCACAACATTTAACCCAACACCTCCATACAAAAATGGTAATTCAGCATCAATACTGAAATTTTGAGTTGAAGCTGCAGCTCCTCCATCTTCACCAAAACCCATCCATTGCGACCTATGTAAAACGGATGTAGAAACATTCCCTCTACTCCCTGCAAAACCAGGGTTATTCGCTAACTTATTAAACATATTCTGACTGAATTGTGGATCTTGTTGTGCAGAAACAGTTATTACTGATAAAACACCTAAGATTAGTATAAATATTTTCTTCATATTCTGGTTGCCTATTGAAAATTTTTGGGGCTAAAATAAACAAATTTTAATTAAGCATACTAAATACTATCGACTATCTTATGTACTCAAGAAAAAATAGAGCTAAATTTAGAGCCTATTATTCTAACTATCAAGGTGTTTAATTAAATAAATTTATTGTAAGTTTTTAGCCACCTTTCAGGTACTTCACCCTGATTTGCTACCTCATAATCAAAATATGAACAAGCAACAAAGTAATTTTGTAGTTGTTTTTTACCTTTCTTTTTAAAAGGAACACCCATCCACCACCTTCCACTACTTTGGCTTTTGTAAAAGATAATTTCGCTTTTACCATCTTCAAAAGCAACCGTGTATTTTATACAATTTTTCAAATTAGGATTTAATTCCTGTTTCCGCATTTTGTAACCATCAACAAAATACCAAATCATCTGTGCTAATAGCTGAGCCGTTTGATTATTAATATCTAATTCCTGATTATATTCGAACAAACCAACAGCCGATAATTTATCACTTACACCTGCATAACGCATTATCTTGCATGCTTCCTCCCCATTTAAACCATTAGGAGAACTGTAAACATTAGCCTCAGCATAAGCAAATTGAATTGCAGATATATCAAAACTTAAAAAATCAGTATTCCTCATTACTGGTTCTACCTCCTGAAAACTAGCTTTTAAATCGCCCAACCTTACGATATCAAAATTCATTCCTTTTAGCATTTCAGTAGCCATAGTTGAAACAAAATAGGATTGATACCCCAAATTAACATAATGAAACAAATGACTAGGCTTATGACTTAGCATTTTTCCTAAATGAGAGTAAGATGCTAATTTATCTTCCTCTAAGCCAATATCAAAACTTTTATCGACTGAAGTAAGGGTAATATATTTTTCTAAAGCAGCATAAGCCATATATACGGCATAACTTATATCATGTCCACCACCAATAATAACGGGAATAACTCCATCATGAAGCAAAGCCTCACAAACATCCTGAATCATTTTAAATGACTCCTTACGAGTTGGCATTAATTGTAAAGTACCTAAATCAACTATTCTAGGTAATTTTTCTTGGTGCAATTGATAAAAGGAAGCTCTAATTTTACAATCCTGACTTGCTAACTTATTTTTTGAGCCTTCATATTCAGGAACATTGAAAATTGCAATTTCAGCAAATTTCACTTCAGGAAAATGATCAGCAGTATGCGAATCAATTAAACCTCCTATTTGTGTAGTGCCCCACCTATCCTTTGCAGCATAAATGCCAGGATTTAAGGGTTTAAAATAGGAGTGTAATTCAATCATTATTTCTTTTTACCTCTGGGCTTTTTCTCTGGCTGATTTTCCCATAAAGTTATACATTCTTCTCTTGTCAAATCCTTAGGTTCAGTTCCTTTAGGTATTTTAACATTTATCTTTTTACCTTTCGGTGGTGACACCTGAATAAAAGGACCATATCTACCATTCAACACTTGAATTAAAGGATCGCCTTCAAAATTAGCAATTAATCTGTCTTTATCAGCTTGAATCTTAATTTTTATCAACTCAATTGATCTATCCAAAGAGATGGTTAAAGGATCTTCTTCATCCGTTTTTTTGATGGATGTAAACTTACCATCATAACGCAAGTAAGGACCAAACCTTCCTACTGAAGCAACAATTTCTTTCTCTTCCCAATCCCCTACCGTTCTTGGTAATTTAAACAAATCCATAGCATCACCTAAGGTAATTGTCTGAATCGTTTGCCCCTTTAACAAAGAAGCAAATTTAGGTTTTGGAGCATTTTCATCTTCCTGTTTTTCTCCCAGTTGAACCATAGGACCAAAAGGACCAATACGCGCAAATACTTTGTCTCCACTTGCAGGATCAACTCCTAATTCTCTTTCTCCTGACGCTTTACCAACATTACCGATTACATCCTCTACCTTTGCATGAAACCCTCCATAAAAAGAAGCAATCATTTCATTCCAAACTTTTTTCCCTTCAGCAATTTCATCAAACTCCGTCTCAACTGAAGCCGTAAAGCTATATTCCATTACATCAGCAAAATGTTCAACCAGAAAGTCAGTTACGACAACCCCTACATCTGTAGGGAATAGTTTTTTATTTTCAGCTCCTGTGATTGAGGTTTTCTCTGATTTTGTAAGATTTCCATCTTTCAATTCAATCATTTGAGAAATACGATCTACTCCATCACGGTTTTCTTTTTCAATATACCCTCTTTTTTGGATAGTAGTAATGGTAGCCGCATAAGTTGATGGTCTTCCAATTCCTAATTCCTCCATCTTTTTCACTAAACTAGCCTCAGCATATCTTGCTGGTGGTCGAGAGAATTGTTCAGAAGCAACCGCTTCAGAAAGCCCTAAAGCTTCTCCTACTTCTAGCTTAGGCAACATTCCTTTTTGCTCCTCATTATCATCATCTTTTCCTTCCATATACACCTTCATAAACCCTTCAAAAGTAATTACCTCTCCTTTTGCAACAAATTGTTCTGCTGTAGTTGAAATATTAATTTTTACAGTTGTTCTGTCAAACTGAGCATCTGCCATTTGAGAGGAAATAGTTCTTTTCCAAATTAAGTCATACAGCCTTTGATGGGAACTATCGCCATCCACTGTTTTATTATTCATGTAAGAAGGACGAATTGCCTCATGTGCCTCTTGCGCCCCCTTTGCTTTTTTAGTATACACTCTTCTTTGCGCAAACTCTTCACCGTACAAATTTGTGATTTCAAGTTCTGCTGCCGCTAGAGCATCTTGAGATAAATTCACACTATCCGTTCTCATGTAGGTAATCATCCCCGCCTCATATAATTTTTGAGCCACCATCATAGTTTGATTTACCGAAAAGCCTAATTTACGAGATGCTTCTTGCTGTAATGTTGAAGTAGTAAAAGGTGCTGTTGGTGACTTTTTTGCTGGTTTTTGCTCCAAAGACTCAACTGAGAAAGTTGCATCCTTACATTTTTCCATAAAGGAGTACGCATCCTCATTATTCTTAAATCTCTGTGGTAATTCTGATTTTACAACCTTCCCATCCATATTGATGAAAAACGCCACTACCTTGAAAGAAGATACGGGGGTGAAATTAGTGATTTCACTTTCACGCTCAACAATTAAACGCACAGCAACTGACTGTACTCTTCCTGCCGATAAGCCTTGCTTTACTTTCCTCCAAAGCACGGGGGAAAGTTCAAAACCAACTAACCTATCCAATACACGCCTAGCTTGTTGTGCATTAACTAAATTCGTATCTAAAACTCTAGGATTTTCTACAGCATAGGTAATTGCCTTTTTTGTAATCTCATGAAAAACAATCCTTTTAGTTGTTTTCGCATCTAATTGTAAAGCTTCAGTTAAGTGCCAAGCAATTGCCTCTCCCTCTCGGTCCTCATCCGTAGCAAGCCAAACGGTATCGACTTTTTTTGCAATACTTTTAAGGTGACTTACTACTTTAGTTTTATCTTCTGATATTACATAATTAGGTTGAAACCCATTTTCAATATCAATAGCCATACCTCCTTTTTTAGGTAAGTCTCTTATATGTCCTATACTAGATTCAACAACAAAGTCTTTACCTAAAAAACCTTGTATTATCTTTTTCTTTGCAGGTGATTCTACAATCACTAAATTCTTTGCCATAAGTTTGTGTTTTGAAATTTGGTGCAAATTAAAGGAACTTTTTTTGAATAAAACAAATTGAAAAAAGTTGGCAGTTTCCATTATATTATTTATAATATAAGTAAAATAAAGTACTGCCACATTGTCAGTTTTTTATTATTTTTGCACTTTAAAACAAAAAAATGAGCAAACAAAAGTTGTTAGAAAAAAATATTGATGAAAGTAAACAAGGTGAAGTTTTACAATTATCTGAAAATAAAAAAGCAAGCCGCAAGATGTATATTGAAAGCTACGGTTGCCAAATGAATTTTTCGGACAGTGAAATTGTTGCTTCTATTCTTACTAGGGAAGGTTTTTCTACAACAAATGACATTACTGAAGCAGACTTAGTATTTGTAAATACTTGTTCAATAAGAGAGAAAGCTGAGCTTACTGTTCGTAAACGATTAGAATTCTACAACTCTATAAAAAGAGATAAAAACCCAGGAATGTTAGTTGGCGTTTTGGGCTGTATGGCTGAACGCTTAAAAGAAAAATTTCTAGAAGAAGAAAAATTAATAGATATTGTTGTGGGTCCTGATTCCTACAGAGATTTACCCAACTTAATTGCACAAGTAGAAGATGGAAGAAAGGCTGTAAATGTATTTTTATCCTTGGAAGAAACTTATGCTGACATTAGTCCTGTACGATTAGGAGGAAATGGCGTAACTGCATTTGTATCCATCACCAGAGGGTGTGATAATATGTGTACATTTTGCGTAGTACCCTACACTAGGGGAAGAGAAAGAAGCAGAAACCCTGATAGCATCCTGAAAGAATGTCAAGATTTATTCAATGATGGCTATAGAGAAATCACATTATTAGGTCAAAATGTTGATTCCTATTTATGGTACGGCGGAGGTGCAAAAAAGGACTTTAAAAAAGCTAGCTCTGAAGCACAGGAAAACAGTTTAAACTTTGCCAACCTTTTAGATAAAGTAGCGCAAGTGAATCCTAAATTAAGGATTCGTTTTTCAACTTCAAATCCGCAAGATATGGGAATTGATGTGATTGATACTATGGCTAAACATGAAAATATTTGCAATTACATTCACTTACCCGTTCAATCAGGAAGTTCGCGAATTTTGGGACTCATGAATAGAGGGTACGACAGAGAAAAATACTTTAAATTAATTGATGATATTAAGCATAGAATTCCTGACTGTGCTATCTCAATGGATATGATTATTGGCTTCTGTACTGAAACTGAAGAAGACCACAAAGAAACCCTTTCGTTAATGGATTATGTAGAATATGATTTTGGATATATGTTCAAATATTCTGTTAGGCCAAACACTCCTGCTTCAAGAATGGAAGATGATGTTCCAGAAGAAATAAAACAAAGACGATTAGCTGAAATTATAGACAAACAGCAAGCGCTTTCCTTATCGCACATGAAAGAAAAATTAGGAAAAACCTTTGAGGTTTTGATTGAAGGAATTTCAAAAAAATCAGACCAACATTTTTATGGAAGAACAACTCATAATTCTGCAGTAGTATTTGAGAAAGGAAATCATAAATTAGGCGATTATGTAAGGGTTAAAATTGAGGATTGTACTTCTGCTACATTAAAAGGTAAAGTAATTTAACATGAATAATCAACAAGCAAAACAAAGGTTCGGGATTATTGGAAACAGCCCAAAACTAGCAAGAGCCATTGATGTTGCCTTGCAAGTAGCTCCTACTGATATTTCTGTTTTAGTTGTAGGGGAAAGCGGTACAGGAAAAGAGAGTATACCAAAAATTATACACCAAAATAGCAAAAGAAAACACAACCCGTATATTGCGGTAAATTGTGGCGCAATACCAGAGGGAACAATAGATAGCGAATTATTTGGGCACGAAAAAGGTTCATTTACAGGAGCTCACGATAGCCGAAAAGGATATTTTGAAGCAGCAGATGGGGGTACAATTTTCTTAGATGAGGTAGGAGAATTACCAATAGCTTCACAGGCTCGCTTACTGAGGGTATTGGAAAATGGGGAATTTATAAAAGTTGGCTCATCCAAAGCACAACAAACAGATGTACGCATTATTGCAGCAACCAATGTAAATATATTGGAAGCAGTTAAACAAGGGAAATTCCGAGAGGATTTGTACTACCGACTTAACACCATTAGCATACAATTACCACCGCTTAGAAAAAGAGGTGATGATATTTATTTATTATTCAGAAAGTTTGCAGCTGATTTTGCTGAACAGTACAACACCCCTCCTATCCGCCTTACTGAAGATGCAATTGAAATTTTAAAAGATTACAGTTGGCCAGGAAACATTAGGCAGCTACGCAATTTTGTTGCCCAACTTTCAGTTATTGAAGAAGAAAGAATGATCACTGCCAGTAAATTGCAAGAACAATTACCCAATCCCACAAGTAATACTCCAGTATTATTTGAGGACAAAAACAAAGCAGATTTATCAGAAAGAGAGATATTGTACAAAGTACTTTTCGACATGAAACGCGACCTTACTGAACTTAAAAAAATCATTTTTGATTTGATGCAAAAAGAAGGAGGTGCTGAAATAATAAGCAATATAAATCCTGCTATATTTACTGATACTAATGAGCAGAATTTCAACATAAATACTCCTGCTGAAAATACGATAGAAATTGAAGAGTCTTTATCCTTATTTGAACAAGAAAAAAGGTTGATTGAAAGATCATTATTAAAACACAAAGGAAAACGAAAAGATGCTGCTTCAGAACTAGGAATTTCAGAAAGAACCTTATACAGAAAACTAAAAGAATTCGGACTATAATGAAACTAATTTACACTGTTTTACTTAGTATCTCCCTCACTTCATGTGGAATCTATTCCTTTACTGGAGCTTCAATACCTGCTGAGGCTAAAACCATATCCGTACAATATTTCAACAACAAGGCCGCTACCGTACAACCTACCTTAAGTCAAGTTTTCACGGAAAGACTTAAAGATATGTTCTTGGAACAAACTAACTTAACACTTAGCGAAAATGAGGGCGATTTATCCTTTAGTGGTTATATTAGTAAATATCAGATAAAACCAATGGCAATTAAGGCTAATGAAACTGCCGGACAGAACCGATTAACCATTGCTGTAAAAGTAACCTACAACAATAGTTTTGATGCTAAAAACAACTTTGAAAAGACCTTTAGCCGATACCGTGATTATGATAGTTCACAGAACATTTCAGATATTGAAAGTACTTTAATTGAAGAAATTACGAATGAATTAGCAGAAGATGTGTTTAATAAAGCCTTTGTAAATTGGTAATGGATAATTTAACACAATATATTCAAGCTCCACAAAAAATAACAGGAGAAGATGTTGCAAAAATAGATAGCTTGCTACAGGAATTCCCGTATTTTCAAACTGCCCAATTATTACTTTCAAAAGGCTTATTGAATGCTGATAGCATACGTTATAACCGACAATTAAAAAAAGCGGCTGCTTATTCTTTAGACAGAAAGCAACTTTTCAAACTCATTACGCAACATATTGTTGATCCTAAGCCTATTACAATTGAAAGTACAGCCAAGCAAAGTACTGAAGAGGCTTTAGCAATTGGCCAACCTTTAGCTTTTGAAAAAGAGGAAGAACACTCCTTTTCGGAATGGTTAGCATTATCAAAAGTTAAAAAGATAAAGCGTGAAGAAAAACCTAATACTAGGCAACTAATCGATAATTTTATTGAAAAAGAAATAAGTATTAGCAAACCTAAAAAGACTACTTTCTTCAAACCTGTTGATGTAGCAAAGGAAAGTTTAATTGAAAATAATGACTTAGTTACTCCTACTTTAGCAAAGATTTACTTGGAGCAAGGGCATTATGACAAGGCAATTTCGGCTTATGAAAAATTAGGTGTGAAATATCCAGAAAAAAATAGTTTATTTGCAAACCAAATTAAATTGATCAATAAATTAAAAGAAAAATAAAATGTACACGATTTTTGCAATCCTTATCATCATAACATCTATCCTATTAGTATTAGTTGTATTAGTTCAAAATCCTAAAGGTGGAGGATTATCATCCTCATTTGGTGGTGGAGCAGGAAACCAAATTATGGGTGCTAAAAAAACAACTGACTTTTTGGAAAAAGCAACTTGGACTTTAGCAATCGCATTAATCTCTTTAAGCTTATTATCAAACTTTGCTATCCCAAGAAACACTACTGAGGAGACTGTTGAAATAAAAGCACAGGAACAAATTGACAATGCAGTAATTCCTAACTTACCGACTAGCCCAGTTCAAGGAGAGTAAGCTATTGTTAGTCTTGGCTTTTAATAAGCTATTTAATATTCTATTTTCAACTCAGGTTTTTCAATAAATATTAACACTATGCGTTTAGTCTGCCATAATTTCATTTATTTTGGACAGCTTTTGCCATGGCACGCTTTATGCACTAATAAATAATCATAACAAATTAAAACATTTATACAATGAAAAAAATTAACATTACTCCTCTTGCTGATAGAGTAATTATTAAGCAAGCAGCAGCAGAAACCACTACTGCATCAGGAATTATAATCCCAGATACTGCACAAGAAAAGCCACAAAAAGGAAGTGTAATTGCATGTGGAAAAGGAACAAAAGATAATCCTATTACTGTAAAAGTTGGTGACAGTGTACTTTACGGGAAATATGCAGGAACTGAATTAAAACATAATGGAGAAGATTACTTAATAATGAGAGAATCTGACATTTTAGCAATTATAAAATAATACAACATGGCAAAGAAAATAACATTTAACACAGAATCAAGAGACGCATTAAAAAGAGGGGTAGATGCTTTGGCAAATGCTGTAAAAGTAACCCTAGGACCAAAGGGAAGAAACGTAGTCATTGGGAAGAGTTTTGGAGGACCTATCATTACTAAAGATGGAGTTACAGTAGCCAAAGAAATTGAGCTAGAAGATGCAATAGAAAACATGGGTGCTCAAATGGTGAAAGAAGTAGCAAGCAATACCAATGACCTTGCAGGAGATGGGACAACCACTGCAACTGTATTGGCACAAGCCATCATCACAGCAGGACTAAAAAATGTTGCAGCAGGTGCAAACCCAATGGATATAAAAAGAGGGATTGATAAAGCGGTAAAAGTAGTAATTGAAGATATTAAAAATCAAGCACAAGAAGTAGGACACTCTTATGATAAGATAGAGCAAATAGCAAGTATCTCAGCGAATAACGACAATCTGATTGGTGCGCTTATTGCTAAAGCTATGAAAAAAGTAAAAACAGAAGGAGTTATAACTGTTGAAGAAGCAAAGGGAACTGAAACTCATGTTGAAGTGGTAGAAGGAATGCAGTTCGATAGAGGGTATTTATCGCCTTATTTTATTACTGATGCTGATAAAATGGAGGTAAATATGGAAAATCCATTTATCCTTATCTATGACAAAAAGATTTCATCAATGAAAGATTTATTGCCAATATTGGAGGAAACAGCAAAAGCAGGAAGACCCTTAATGATTATAGCTGAGGATGTAGATGGAGAGGCTTTATCTACTTTAGTAGTAAATAAAATAAGAGGATCCCTAAAAGTTGCAGCTGTAAAAGCTCCAGGTTTTGGTGACAGAAGAAAAGCAATGCTTGAAGATATTGCCATTCTTACTAACGGAACTGTAGTATCAGAAGAAAGAGGCTTTAAATTAGAAAGTACTACTTTAGATATGCTTGGTTCTGCTGAGAAAATCACAATTGATAAAGACAATACAACCCTAATAAATGGTGCTGGAGAAAGCAATACAATTAAAGCAAGAGTAAACCAAATCAAATCTCAAATTGAAAGCACTACTTCTGATTATGACAAAGAAAAGTTGCAAGAAAGGTTAGCGAAATTGGCGGGTGGTGTTGCTGTATTGTATGTTGGAGCTGCTACTGAAATAGAACTGAAGGAAAAGAAAGACAGAGTAGATGATGCTTTATCGGCAACTAGAGCTGCCATTGAGGAAGGAATTGTTCCTGGAGGTGGAGTTGCAATTGTCCGTGCAACTGATAAATTAGCCAAACTAAAAGGAGATAATGATGACGAACAAACAGGAATCAATATTATTACCAGAGCTTGTGAAGAACCACTTAGACAAATAGTAGAAAATGCTGGACAAGAAGGAAGTGTCATTGTTGCAAAGGTGAAGGAAGGAAAAGGAGATTTTGGTTTCAATGCCAAAACGGAAGTATACGAAAACCTTTACAAAGCAGGTGTTATTGACCCAGCAAAAGTGGTGAGAGTAGCCCTAGAAAATGCAGCTTCAGTTGCAGGAATGTTATTAACTACCGAATGTGTTATTGCTGAAATAAAAGAAGATGCTCCTGCTATGCCTCCTATGGGTGGTGGCGGAATGCCAGGAATGATGTAACCGCAATGCGGTAAATATTAAAAAGAATCCCTGCCAATTTGGTGGGGATTTTTTTATCCACCACTAAAACTTAAATCGAAATCATTACCTACAAGAAACATAAAAAATAAGATGAACAATATTGAGAGAATCGAAAATACAATTATGCCAAATATTCCTAAAAACCGAAACCAAGGGTTAAAAGAATTTTTATATAACCTGAATAAAAAATAGATAGCAAATCCAAAACCTGTAAAAAATAATATCCCCAACAATATTGGGGTAACAGGCACAGTATCACTAACATTATTAGTAGTAACAGGAAAAGAAGCATAACTCACATTTGTATGTGTAGTTAGCGTTATTAAAAGTAGGATTAGTTTTTTCATAATAAATTGAATTACATTATCATGAAACTCCAGTCAAAGAACAAGATTCCAACCAAAAATACGATTAGAATTGCAGCCATCAAAGCAAAAGGTAATATCCCAATAATAAACCCTGCAATAGCCAAACCATTCGGTTTATGTTTAAACCCAATTGCTCCAAAAATGATAGCCAAAAGGAAAAACAAGAGACTAATAGGGTTAGATAAAACAATAGCTAAAACCCCTAAAGCAGCAGAAAGAATTGACAAAATACCCCAAACAGGATTACCACTTCTATAGGTTCGCAATTCAGCATTAACACCTCCAATAAGTTCAGTTTGAGGATTATCTTCTGTAATTGGAAAAGAAGCATAACTCACATTAGTAAGTGTTGTTATCGTTATTAAAAGTAAGAGTAATTTTGTGATCATTATAAATTTATTTTTAGCCTACATGATTGGCACCTAAACCTTTAAATGCATTGAAAATCGCAACAATTAACCAAATAACCAGTATTACTAATAACGCAAGTAGCCAAACACCAAGTGTTTTAACTAATGGCCAAATATTAGTTTTTTGCTTTTGCCTAGTTTCTCCATTTTTCAAAGCAGTATTAATGCCTTTAAATTTTTTGCAATCATCACATTTACAATCATCAATATCAAAACCCATCTTTTGCATTCTTAAATGATATTGCTCTACAGTTTCAGTTTGCACAGTATCTTGCTTCACCTTTAAAGTATCTGAAACAGGAAAAGAAGCGTAACTCACATTGGTTAATGTTGTTAGCGCGATTAAAAGTAAGAGTAGTTTTTTCATAATATTCTATTTTATCCTATCCCTCCATATGCCATTATTATAACTGTCCAGGCAAATGCAAGAAATCCAAGGACCAAAGCTGTAATAACAGCTAAATAATTTCTCCAATCCCAAAAGTAAATGTCTGTTTTAAAGTTTAAATAGAGTGAATAAATAGCAGAAACAACTGCTACTGCTCCCACAATAACTCCAAAAATAAAACCTACACTTCCCATTGAAAAGAAACCTATACCAATAATAGCTGCAGGTATCGGCACTAAAGAATACAACAGAATTTTTAGATTGTCACTTATGGGAGAAATTTGTATTATTTCCACCCCTTCCTTTTCAGCAACAGGAAAAGATGCAAAACTTACATTTGTTAATATAGTAAGCGCAATTAAAAGTAAACACAACTTTCTCATATTTCTTTTTGTTTCATTTTTAATAATGATATAAAACTAAAACATAAAACATAAAGTATTATGCTGTGCATAGTAAATTAAAAAGCCCTACCGATACGGCAAGGCTTTTTAATAAAAACAACAGTCAAATTACATACCGTTAATCTACATTATCGTGCAAAAAAGAATTGTTTTTTCTTAATTCTGTAGTATTATTTTTTCCGTCAGTTAAAGTATAAGTTGATATCTCCGTTTCAGCTGAATGAGTTGTTTCCTCCAAATCTACATTATTACGTTTATAAGCGGGTACATCTTCTAGGTTCGTTAATCCTGAAGGCGTACGCAACTGCTGAGAGATAGCTCTTAATCTATTTTCACGTTCACGTGCCTCCACTTTCATAGTATCTGTGCTTACAGGAGCACTTTCCATAGTTTGTAAAGTCTCTTCCTCTTTTTCATCTACATCATCCAATTCTAAAACAACCGTTTTCAATTCTACTTTTGGTTCTTCTTCCATGATAGCCGTTATCACCTCTTCAGGTGATTCTTCTTCCTCATTAATATTTAATTCAAAAACATTTTTTTTCTCTTCCGTAATTTGAGGGATCGTTTCAACAGCTTCAGTCATCCCTAAACTCGATAATGTATCCGTTGGAGCATCATACTCTTCATCTTCCAAATCCAAAGCTTGCTGAGGGCTATCAGCAGAAAGCGTACTTACTACATGCTCAAAATCTAACGATTCAGTAGGCGCTTCATTTTTTACCTCCTCCTGATTATCTTCTAATAAATCCTTGTCATTCAACCCAACTATTGTTGTTCCTTTTGGCTTTCTTTTTTCTTCAAAACCAGTTGCAATAACCGTAACACTTACAGCTGCTCCTAAATCAGGGTCAACACCAATACCTTCAATAATATTTACATTACGGCCAGCTGATTCTTGTATCTTATTTTTAATTTTAGCAAGCTCTGACATTTTAATTTCATCATCACCTGTACCCGTTACTATTTTTAACAATACTTGCTGAGCGCCAGTAATATCGTTATCATTAAGTAATGGCGAATCCAAAGCACCCATCACAGCTTCAATAGCTCTATTTTCACCTGTTGCCTCAGCTTGTCCCATTACAGCAGTACCACTATTTGCTAAAACTTTACGAGCATCATTCAAATCAATATTAACTAATAAATGTTGTGAAATTACCTCCGCAATTCCCTTTGTAGCCGTATTCAAAACCTCATTTGCTTTCCCGAAAGCTTGGGTAAAAGTAAGGTCGCCATACACTTCAATCAACTTATCATTATTAATAACCAATAAAGTATCTACATATTTTTTTAATTCAGCCAAACCTTCTTCAGCATACTGTTTTCTATAACCTCCTTCAGTAGAAAACGGATTGGTAACCACACCAACCGTAAGGATTCCTTTTTCACGAGCAATTTCAGCAATTACCGGAGCAGCACCTGTACCAGTACCACCACCCATACCTGCAGTTAAAAACAACATTTTAGTATTTGCATCCAACAGTTCCGTAATTCTATCGGCACTTTCTTCAGCTGCTTTTCTACCAACTTCAGGGTCAGACCCTGCACCTAAACCTTCTGTTAAATTTGCTCCTAACTGAATTTTAATAGGAACTGGGCTTGCTTCAAGAGCTTGTGCATCTGTATTACAGATTACAAAATCTACTCCTTTAATCCCATGTTCAAACATGTAGTTTACAGCATTACTACCACCACCACCAATACCCATTACTTTTATTTGTGAGGATTGGTTTTTTGGCATTTGGAAATCCATTCCTAAGTCAATTGCGCTCATAATTTTCTTTTTTTTGAATTTATTATTTAATTTATTAGTCTATATTATCTTCAGTAAACCAGTCTTTTATTTTATCTAAAATCCCAACTGTATCTGTTTCATTTTCTATTTCGTTTTCCACATCATCATCTACATCTATAACTTTAGGAGGTGTTTTTGTGTAATCAGCATGTTCAAACCCCTTAAGTACCAAGCCGACACCAGTTGCATACATTGGGCTAACCACCGCATCTTTTGATTCACTCCCTAAATGTTCATTCGGATAGCCAATACGCGTTTCCTTACCTGTAACAAAAGCTGCTAATTGCTTTAGGTTTCTTATTTGCGCCCCCCCTCCAGTAAGTACAATTCCTGTCATTAATTTATTTTCATAACCTGACACTTTTATTTCATGATACACTAAATCAATAATCTCTTTATAACGAGCACCTATTATTTCTGATAGGTTTTTTACTGCTATTTCTTTTGGCTCTCTTCCTCTTAACCCTGGAATAGAAACCATTACATTCTCTTGGTCTTCTGTATACATTGCCGAACCAAATTTTATCTTCAATAACTCTGCTTGTTTCTCAAGAATTGATAAACCTGTTTTTATATCCTTAGTAATCACATTTCCACCAAATGGAATCACAGCTGTGTGCCTAATTATGTTATCTAAAAAGATAGCCACATCAGTTGTCCCTCCGCCAATATCAACCAATGCAACTCCTTCTCTAAGTTCGTCCTCATCCAAAGTAGCTACTGCTGAGGCAAAGGGTTCAAGCACTAATTCTTTAGGAGTTAATCCTGCTTTTTCCACACACCTCATGATGTTACGTACAGCACCAACTTGAGCCGTAATCACATGAAAATTAGCTTCTAATTTCACACCAGCCATCCCTTTAGGATCCTGAATTCCATCTTCACCATCTACTGTATATTCCTGCGGAATTACATGAATCACCTCTTCGCCAGGAATAGTAATTAACTTAAACATGTTAGATTTTAATTTATCCAAATCAGCCTTATCAATCTCAATGTCAATATTATCTCTTACAATTTCCCCTCTATGTTGCAAGCTTTTAATGTGCTGACCAGCAATCCCAACAAATACCTCATCAATATCAACACCTGATTTTTGCTTTGCCTCATCCACCGCCTCTTTTATTGAAAGCACTGTTTTATCAATATTTGCAACTATTCCTCTAGCAACACCATTCGATACCGCTCTACCCATACCCAATATCTCCAATTTATTATATTGGTTTTTTCTACCAATCATCACCGATATTTTGGTAGTACCAATATCAAGCCCTACCATGTATGCTCCTGTATTAAGTTCTTGATTGCTTTGTTCCATAATTCTTATTTTTTTGTACACACAATTTGATTTTTGTATTTCAAACTAATATCGCTATATGTTTGCCATCCTTTTACGGGCATAGCTTGTTTATAAAACTGATACAAATTTTCTAACTTTTCATTGATATTAGTAAGTGTTCCAAAATGTATCTTTTGATTTCCAACTCTTGGAATAACAATCACTTCATCCGCTTCAAAATGCAACTGTGTAATTTGTGATTTCCAAAATTCGCTCTTATTTATAATTTCTACAAAACTGAAGATATTCCTATGATGTGAAGCATTTGCATCACCACTTACGACTAACACTCTAGGCGTATAGTTTTTTGACAATGACATCTCCAATCCATCTTCATCCAAGTAATAATCAGCAAATGCAGTTTTAATCCTCACTACTGCTTTTCTTTGCTGTAACTTAATATTCATTACTCCTTCCTGATTAGTATACACTTCTACTTTCTTTACCGCAGGATGATTCAATAAGGTTGCTTCCAAATCATTTAAATAAAACCCAGAAAGCAAAACACTATCAAAATCAAAATTGTGCTTTTCAATATACTTCAAGGCAATTTCCTTAGTTACAAATTCATCTTCTGACGTTTCAATACTTATATGATTTAAGTGCACTAATTGTTGTTCTTGTTTTTTATTTGTAAAAGCTAAAACGACAACTGTTAATGCTAACAGCATTCCCCATTTTAATATTTGAAATAACTTTTTCATTAGTTAAGCATTTGTTTTATAGGTTCAACCAAAGTACCTATATCGCCAGCCCCTAAAGTGAGCATGACATCTAATTTTTTCCCTTCCAATACTTTTAGCAATTCTTCTTTACTACACGTTTCTTTCTTTGGATTAGTACATAAATCCAATAGCATTTTAGCATTCACTCCTTCAATTGGATCTTCTCTTGCTGGATAGATATCCAACAAAATAAGTTGATCAGCTAAGGACAAAGAATCAGCAAACTCTTGAGTAAAATCCTGAGTACGCGAAAATAAATGGGGCTGAAAAACTACTGTAATCTCTCGATCAGGAAATAACTGCTTTGCTGCTATTATTGTTGCACTTACTTCTTCAGGATGATGAGCATAATCATCAATATAAGCTAGCTTTTGTGTGCTGATATGCACTTCAAACCTTCTTTTAATTCCTTCAAAAGTGGACAAACCCCGCACAACATCTTCAAAAGATAATCCTAAATAACACGCTACTGCTGCTGCTGCAACTGCATTACTCACATTGTGTACTCCAGGTAAAATCAGCTCTAAATTCTCTTGCTTTCTTTCATAAGTCATCCCCGGCATGATATCTAATATGGTCAAATCAAAAACCATTTTACCCCCTTTTACTCTTATATTTTCAGCATAATAATCCGCTTTACTTGAAGCGGAATAGGATAGTTTTGCGCCATCCTCTGGAGTAGGAAAGTCAATGGATATCGACTGTTCCACCAATAAAACCCCATTTTCTTTTATTTGAGAAGCAAACTGAATAAAAGCAGCTTGCAAAGCAGATTTGTTTTCATAAATATCTAAATGATCAGCATCCACTGAAGTAATAATAGCAATATCTGGTTCTAGTTGCAAAAATGATCTATCGTATTCATCAGCTTCTACAATAAGAATATTTCCTTTTTCAGCTAACAAAAAATTAGTCTTGTAATTTTTACTGATACCTCCTAAAAATGAAGTGCATTGCTTTCCAGCACTATATAAAATATGCGCTAAAATAGTTGAAATTGTCGTTTTACCATGTGTGCCTGCAACTGCAATAGTATAACATTGACTACTAATCATTCCTACAACTTCAGCCCTTTTGTGTAATTTAAATCTTTTTTCACTAAAATAATTTAACTCTAAATTATCAGCTGGAATTGCCGGTGTATAAATTACTAATATATCATTATAAGTCGCTTCTCTTATGGATTGTGGAATATGCTCTACCCCTTCAGTATAATGAATTTGTATTCCTTCATTTTCCAGTTCCTTACACAAAGCTGACTGCACTTTATCATAGCCACAAACATGCTTTCCCTTAGCATTGAAATAGCGCGCCAAAGCACTCATTCCTATCCCACCAATACCAATTAAATAAATATGTTTGTATAAATCTAGGTTCATTTTATTAAACGCAATGCAATTTCTGCTATCTTATCAGCTGCATTTTTTACTGCTAATTTTTTAATATTACTACTTAAGTACTGCTGTAAACTCTTATCTTTAACTAATTCCATAAGTACACTCACAAGTTTACGGTTTGCCTCCTTGTCTTCAACAAGCAATGCAGCATTCTTATTAACTAAGGATTGTGCATTTTTATACTGATGATTTTCGGACACATTAGGGGAAGGAACCAGGATAATTGGCTTGCCCACACAACACAATTCCGAAATAGCAATTGCACCTGCACGTGACACAATAATATCAGCAGCAGCATAGGCCAAATCCATTTCTTTAATAAAAGTATGCGCCTGAATTCCTGGTACATTTACTGCCCCAATAATTACCTTAGATTTTTCCTGAAAAGAGATCCCTGTTTGCCAAATTAAATTAACATCAGCTGTCTTAAAAGCTTCAATATTATCAGCAATAGAATTATTTATTGTACGTGCACCCAAACTACCCCCCACTACCAAGACAGTAGTTTTTGAGGCGTCTATATTAAATAATTTTCTCCCTTCCTCCACTTTAGTATCAAAACCTAAAATATCCTCACGGATAGGATTACCCGTTAAAATCAATTTTTCTTTTCCAAAGAACCTTTCCATATTATCGTAAGCCACACATACTTTTTGTACATATTTTGAAAGAATCTTATTGGTAATTCCTGGATAAGAATTTTGTTCCTGAATAAGGCATGGCACTCCATTATTAGCAGCTGCAAAAAGTAACGGACCACTTGCATAACCTCCAGTTCCAATTGCCAAATCAGGTTTAAATTGCTTCACAATTTTTCTTGCTTTTAGCAAACTACTCATCACCTTAAAAGGGAATAATAAGTTACGCCTACTCAAATTTCTTTGCAAACCACTTATCCAAAGTCCAACAATTTTATACCCTGCTGCTGGAATTTTCTCCATTTCCATTCTATCCTCAGCTCCCACAAAAAGAAACTCAACATTTTCTACTTTGTTTTCTATTGCTTTTGCAATTGCAAGGGCTGGAAAAATGTGTCCTCCAGTACCTCCTCCGCTAATGATTACTTTAAGCTTTTTCATAAGTTCTATCTGTTGCATCTCTACTTACACTTAATACTATCCCAATGGCAATACACGAAAATACAATTGAGGTTCCTCCCATACTTATCAATGGTAAAGTTTGCCCAGTAACGGGTAATACTTCTACCGAAACTAACATATTTATCAAGGCCTGAAAAACTAAAGAGAACATCAAACCAATGGTAAGCAAACTACCAAATACACTCTCAACTCTCAATGCAATCCGAATGGCCCTGAACATTAAAATTAAATAAAATAACAAAGCCATTACTCCACCAAACAAGCCATATTCTTCAATAATAATCGCATAAATAAAATCGGAAGAGGAGTAAGGCAAAATGCTTCTTTGCGTACTTTTTCCTGGACCTACACCCATTACGCCTCCATTTTGTATCGCCACCAAAGCTTGTGTTTGCTGAAAATCTTTTGTTTGCTCATCTCCCTCAACATCAATAAAGAAGCTATCAATACGACTTACCCAAGTAGCTGACCTTGGCATAATCTTTGTGCCCAAAGGGGTGAATTTTGCAGCTCCATAAATAATAAGCGCCCCTACAAAAGCAACCCCAACAATTCCAACAATAAATTTAAGCCTAATTTTCCCTACAAACATCAACACCAATCCATTGATAAAAACCAAAGCTGCAGTTGAAAAATTATTTGGTAAAATTAAAGCGCAAACCAAAACTAAAGGCCCCAATACATACCATATTAAATCCTTAAAATTATGCAGATACTCTCTTTGCTTGCTAATCTGCCTAGCCATATAAATAAGTATTGCCAACTTTGCAACATCAGAAGGTTGAAATTGTTGACCAGCAATTTGCAACCACCTTGAAGCTCCATTAATACTCACCCCTATAAGCAAAACCAAAACCAATAAAACTAGGCTAAATAAAAAACCTATTTGCCCTAATTTTGAAAAATATTGAAACTTAATTTTATGCACTACATACATGGCAAACAAACCAAGTAGTAGCTTAATAATATGATTGAATAAAAAATACCAACCAGCCGTGCTGTACACCACTAATACCGAAAACAGGGACAAGGCAAGGACTACTCCCCAAATTGTTCTATCTCCTTCCAGATTGATATTTTTAATCCAAGAACTCATTTACAGTTTACGCACTTCTTTTTTAAACTGAAACCCTCTATCCTCATAGTTGGCAAACAAATCAAAGCTTGCACAAGCTGGCGATAACAAAACAACATCCTCTTTATTCGCTAAAGCGTAAGAGTGAGTTACCGCTTCTTGCATACTTGATGCTTGAACAATAGTATCCACCTTTCCTGTAAAAGCATCAATGATATTTTCATTATTCTCTCCTAAGCAAATAATTACCTTCACCTTTTCATCTACCATATTGGCTAGCTCAGCATAATCATTTCCTTTATCTACTCCACCCACTATCCATACCACTTCTTTAGTCATGCTTTCAAGCGCATACCAACAAGCATTTACATTAGTTGCTTTGGAATCGTTAATAAAATCGATTCCATGTACCGTAAGCACATATTCCAATCTGTGTTCTACATTTTGGAAATCAATCATTGCTTGACGGATAACCGTATCTTTTACTTCAAAAACTCTTGCTGCCATAGCGGCTGCCATTGAGTTAAAAATATTGTGTTTGCCTTGTAAGGCTAGTTCTTGCATGGTCATAGTGTTATTATTTAAATTAATTATTATTTCATTATTATTGTAAAATGCTCCTTCTTTATGCTTAGTTGTTAATGAGATTGGAAGTTTTTTTGCTTTTGTTGTCAGTACTTTTATCATTGCGTCATCCGCATTATAAATCAGTACATCTTGCTTAGTTTGGTTTTTAGTAATCCTGAATTTTGATTCTGCATAATTCTCCAGTTTATAATCATACCTATCCAAATGATCGGGAGTAATATTCAGTAATATTGCTACATCACTTCTGAATTTTTGAATACCATCCAACTGAAAACTACTCAGTTCTAAAACGATATAATCGTAATCACGCTCAGCTATGGATAAGGCAAAGCCAACTCCTACATTCCCTGCAATTAGCACATCATATCCTGCACTTTTCAGCACATGTCCTAGTAGTAAAGTTGTGGTAGTTTTTCCATTACTTCCTGTTATTGCAGCAATTTTTGCATTGGTGTATCTAAAAGCAAACTCTACTTCTGAAAGTATTGGAATCTCTTTAGCAATTAACTGCTGAATCAAATCTACTCCATAAGGAATTCCAGGGCTTTTAATTACTTCATCTGCATTTATAATCTGCTCATAAGAATGTTTTTGCTCTTCCCACTCAATCTCATTATTTAAAAGAACTGCTTTATTGTCATCCGTAATTGTTCCTATATCCGAAACAAAAACATCAAATCCTTTTTGCTTTGCCAAAACAGCCGCCCCTACTCCACTAATTCCTGCTCCTAGTACGACTATTCGTTTTGCCATTACCTCAACTTTAAAGTAACCACTGTTATTACTGCCAACATGATTCCAACAATCCAAAACCTTGTTACAATCTTACTTTCATGCATCCCTAATTTCTGGTAATGATGGTGTAATGGTGCCATCTTAAAGATGCGTTTTCCTACACCATATTTATTTTTTGTGTATTTGAAATAACCTACCTGTAACATCACCGATACATTTTCAATAAGAAAAACTCCACACAAAACAGGGATTAGTAATTCCTTACGAATTAGGATAGCAACTACTGCAATAATTCCACCCAAAGCCAAAGAACCAGTATCGCCCATAAATACTTGTGCTGGGTAAGAATTGTACCACATAAAACCTACACAAGCCCCCACAAAAGCAGACATATAAATTACCAATTCACCCGTGTTCGGGATGTACATTATATTTAAGTAATCAGCAGCAATAATATTACCTGACACATAAGCAAAAAGCGCAAGAGTTCCCCCAATAATTGCTGAAGTTCCTGTGGCTAAACCATCCAAACCATCCGTCATATTTGCCCCATTGGATACTGCTGTTATGATAATTACTACTATCAAAATAAAGAATATCCAAGCATAATCTTTTGCAGTATTGCCCATCCATGAAGTTAGCACTTCATAGTTGAACTCATTATTCTTAAAAAATGGAGTTGTTGTCTTCATTGATTTCTGAGCCACATCCACAGAAATTTCAGTTTCAGAAGAAAACTGTACATCTTCTTTCACCACAATATCCCCATGAAAAACCATAACCAAGCCTACAATCAAACCGATACCTACTTGCCCTAAAATTTTAAACCTACCCGCAAGCCCTTCTTTATCCTTTTTATACACCTTGATGTAATCATCAATAAATCCAATAGCACCTAACCAAAGGGTGGAGATAATCATAATAATGATGTAGATGTTATCTAACTTAGCAAATAGTAAAGTAGGGATTAGAATAGCCGCTAAAATGATTAACCCACCCATAGTAGGTGTTCCTTTTTTACTTTCTTCCCCAGCTAAACCCAATTCCCTTACTTGCTCTCCAATTTGTTTGTTTCGGATAATGTTGATGATTTTACCACCAAAAACTAAGGATACTAACAGGGAAGTAATAATTGCCATTGCTGCACGAAAGGAAATATACTGGAACAATCCTGCGCCTGGAAAATCGTAGGTACTTTGTAGGTATTCGAATAAATAGTATAACATTATTGTATAATTATATTTAATGATTGTTTGAGTTCTTCTAAATCGTCAAATGGAAATTTCTCTCCATTAATTTCTTGATATTTTTCATGTCCTTTTCCTGCAACCAATACAATATCATTTGCATTTGCTAAGCGACATGCAGTTTTAATGGCCTGCCTTCTATCCGTAATTACCAATACTTTTTTCTGTTGTACAGGATTAAGCCCCCGCATCATATCTTCAATAATTGTATCAGGATTTTCTGATCTTGGATTATCAGCAGTAAGAATAACTTGGTTACTTAAATTGCAAGCTACAGATGCCATTAAAGGACGCTTTGTTTTATCTCTATCGCCACCACAACCTACTACCGTTATCAATTGCTCAGTATTTGTTCGGATATTATTAATAGTAGATATGACATTCTTAAGCGCATCCTCCGTATGAGCATAATCCACTATTGCAGTAATCTTTTCTTCTGATTGTAAATATTGAAATCTTCCCTCAGCAGCAGTTAACATACTCAGTGCAGTAAGCACCTCATAGTCTTCAAAACCAAAAAGATTGGCAACCGCATAAACTGAAAGCATATTGTATGCATTAAAATCCCCAATCAATTTTACCCAAAAATCAACTTTATTGATTTTTAAGAGCATCCCCTCAAACTGATTTTCAAGTACCTTACATTTATAATCTGCAACAGATTTTAAAGCATAAGTACATTTTTTCGCTTTAGTCCCTTCTTGCATTTTCATACCATTTTTATCATCTTTATTTATAAGTGCAAAAGATGATTTTGGCAATGTATCAAAGAAAGATTTCTTCACATCTCTGTATTCAGCAAAGGTGTTATGATAATCTAAATGGTCTTGAGTGATATTTGTAAACACCCCACCTGCAAAATTTAATCCTGAGATTCTACCTTGCACAATAGCATGAGAGCTCACCTCCATAAAACAATATTCACACCCTTGATTAATCATTTCATTTAATAAAAAATTAATCTGTAATGCATCAGGAGTAGTGTGGGTTGAAGGAATAACTTTATCAATAATTTTATTTTGTATCGTAGAAAGCATACCCACATCTATATTTAATAAAGCAAACATCTGACTTAGTAAACTCACAATTGTAGTTTTACCATTGGTCCCTGTTATGCCCACTAATTTTATCTTTAAAGAAGGATTTCCATAAAAATTAGCTGCTATAATTCCTAAAGCATTATTACTATTTTCCACCTGAATATAAGTAACCTTATCATCCAAATCAACTGGCATATCTTGCAATACAATAACAGTAGCGCCTGCTTTTATGGTTTGTGATATATAATTATGTCCATCCGACTGAGTTCCTTTAATGGCAACAAACAAAGAATCGTTTTTAATTTTTCGAGAATCAAAAGCTATAGCAACTACCTCAATATTAGTAGTGCCTACTACTTTTATGATGTTCACTTTATATAATAATTCCTGTAAATTCATTAAGCCAATTCTAGTTTAATAATAGCTCCTTTAGTAAAGCGCACTCCTTTTGCAATAGACTGAAATTGCACAGCTCCACTCCCCTTGCTTTCAACAGTCAAGCCATACGTTTCCAGTAAATAAATAGCATCTTGAATTCCCATTCCTCTTAAATCAGGCATATTCCCATTTTGCAAATCCCTTTCTACTCTTCTTACTTCTAAAAGCACTTCCTCTTTTGATGTTTTAGAAACCATCCATTTCTCATCAGTTGATGTAGTATTTATCTCAAATTCGGCTAATACTTTATTTACTTCTTCTACACTTCCTTGCTTCACTTTAGGCAAGCTTGCAACTGCATCCGATTGCTGTAATGCTATATGAATACTCATATCAGAAGCATATACTTTATCAGCTAATTCTTTAAAAATTGGAGCAGCAACCGAACCTCCATAATGTCCGTTTACCTTAGGATTATTCACCACCACTATGCACGAATATTTTGGATTATCAGCCGGAAAAAAACCAGCGAAAGAAGCTTGATATTCTTTTCCCTCTCCTTCAGCTCTGTTATTAAAATTAATTACTGTCGTTCCTGTTTTCCCTGCAATTAAGTAGTTGCTTGTTTTGATATTTTTTGCAGTTCCTTCTTCCACCACGCCAATAAGTAAAGGTATTACGGCATCAATAGTTGCTTTCGAACAAATAGCAGGGTTTATCACTTCAGTAGTATGCTCTTCAATTATTTTACCATCACGACTAATTGCAGAAGTAAAAATTGGTTTTACCATTTTCCCTTGATTCGCAATCGCATTGTAAAAAGTAAGCATATGAATTGGTGTTAGTTGCATTTCATACCCAATTGACATCCAAGGCAATGTTACCCCTGACCAACCTCCTTTATTAGGAATTGGTGATTTTAAATTGTTTGGAAAAGGTAACTCTAATTCTAACGGAGTGCTTAAGCCCATTTTATAAATCCTATCGGTAAATGCGGTAGGATCATTTTTGTAATTGTTAAAAACAATACGAGAAATACCAACATTAGAAGATATTATAAATGCCCTTTTAATGGTAATATTATCATATAATCCTAATTTAGAATCCTTCATTACCCTATCATAAAAAGTAAATTTACCACCATAAGTTCTAACAGAATCCTCTACCTTAAAAAACCCATCTTCCAAACCTGCAATTACTGAGGCTAACTTAAAAGTAGAACCTGGAGAAACATGTTTAGCCATTGCGTAATTGAAAAGTTCTCTAACACTTCCATCCTCCTGTTTTTTAAGATTTGCAATTACTTTTACTTCTCCTGTTTCAACCTCCATCAACACCACACAACCCCAATCTGCATCATGATGTAGTAAAGTATTTTCTAAGGCCTTTTCAGCAACATCCTGCATATCGGTATTGATAGTGGTAATCACATTATTTCCTGCTCTTGGCAATCTATTTCCTTCCGCATCTTGTGGTACCCAAATCCCTTTTGCAATTTTTCGTTTCAAATGCTTACCATCAACCCCTGAAAGAGTTTGATTAAATGCTCTTTCAATCCCCACAGGATTTACATTCCTCAAAACCCCAACTGTTCTTTGTGCCAACAAACCAAATGGTTTTTCTCTATTGGGTCTTTGCACAGCAATCAACCCTCCTTTATTTTGTCCTAATTTTAGGATTGGCATTTTCTTTAAAGCATTCAATTCATTGTGTGTTACCTTGTTTTGCAACAAAATATACTTATTCCTTTTTGTCTTTTTTGAATTTCTTAAAAAAGACGCATACTCTTTAGCTGTTTTATCTTCAAAAAGATGAGCTAATAAAACCGAAAGCTCAGCAACATTATCATTAAACAAATCCTTACCCATCACGCTCATATCCAAACGCACGTCATAAAGCGGCATGGAGATTGCTAACAAAGCTCCATCATCAGCAACAATATTTCCTCTAGGAGCTTCAATAGTAAAATACCTTGGCTGACTACTCGTATTAATTGCTTCAGTAAATTGCTGTACTATTACAATTTTTGACACCACCCCCACAGCAATAAGCACCACAAATAGATAAAGTCCTATTATTCTGAAATTGGTTTTTTTTGCTTTTTTAGTCATTATTCTTCTCAATAATTGTTGGTGGAATTAATGAGGTTTTTAAGCCTTTATTCGCTACAATTTCTTCAATTACTGACCTTCTGTACATGCTCATTAAATCTGACTTTGTAGTAATATAAACCAACCTTAAATCCGTTACCTCTTGTTCCAAGGTAATGGACTCTTTTAATAAGTACTCAGCCCTAAAAGAAATTCTGATATTTAATAAAATAAGCAAGACAATAAAAAGTAAAAAAGGAATATATTTCTGATTGTTTTTATCCGCAATAAACTCTCCTCTTAAAATAGAGAGCAATGAACTTGTATTTTCTTTTATTGTGTACATTAACTTTTTTCAGCTATGCGTAATTTTGCACTTCTAGCCCTAGTATTTTCTGCTATTTGTTCTTCTGTAGCCACTATTACTTTTCGTGTTATTTCTTTTAAATTTTTAATTGGATTTCCAAAAAAATCTTTCTCCAATTCACCTTCAATATTTCCTTTCTTCATCAAGTTCTTAACCATCCTATCCTCTAAAGAATGATAAGACAACACTACCAAGCGTCCCCCTTCATTCAACAAATCTACTGCATCCAAAAGCATTTCTTCCAAAGCCTTCATTTCATCATTTACTTCAATACGGATAGCTTGAAAAATACGCGCCAAAAACTGATTTCTCTTTTTTTCAGGAACCATGTGCGCAACCACATCAATCAATTGATTAGTAGTTATAATAGCCTCCGTTTCTCTTGCATTTACAATTTCCCTAGCTATAGCTCTTGAGTTTCTAAGCTCCCCATATTTATACAATACATTAGCTAAATCCTGTTGTCCATATTCATTCACAACACTTCTTGCTGACAAAGGTGAATTGGTATTCATTCGCATATCCAACTTCCCATCAAAACGAATAGAAAAACCTCTTTCAGCCACATCAAACTGATGGGAGGAAACACCTAAATCAGCTAGCAAACCATCAATCTTGCGTACTCCCTCCATTCTTAAGAAATTTTTCAGGTGTCTGAAATTTGCATTAATCAATTTAAAACTATCTCCTTCCAAAGTATTTTTAAGTGCATTTTCATCCTGATCAAAAGCATACAATTTACCGCCATCAATATGTTTTAAAATTAATTTGGAATGACCGCCCCCACCAAAGGTAACGTCAACATAAATTCCTTTGGGCTTAATGTTTAGCCCCTCAATACATTCATTTAATAATACCGGATTATGATATTCCATCCGACTCATCTTGGGGCTGATTTCCCATTACATCTTCAGCCAGATTTCCAAAATCTACTAGTGTTTCAGCTACAGAATCCTCATATTTATCTTTATCCCAAATCTCAATCATATTCACTGAGGATGAAAGCACCAACTCTTTTTTCAAATCAGCAAATAAGTATAAATCCTTAGGAATTAAAAATCGACCTGCCCCATCTACTTCAACCACTTTTAAACCAGACATGTAGGATCTTATAAAATCATTATTTTTCTTAACAAAGCGATTTAATTTATTCACCTGCCCCACTACCTTATTCCATTCTGACATAGGGTGAATTTCCAAACATTTATTAAAAACTGACCTTTTAATTACAAAGCCATCACCCATCACATTTTTCAATTGCTTTTTAAGGGCAGCAGGAAACATCACACGGCCTTTGGCATCTACCTTACATTCGTATGTTCCTATTATGTTTATCACTTTTAATTGCTTTGAATCTGGGTGCTAATATACGTATAAATCCCACTTTTTCCCACTCTATACCACTTTGTTGATAACTTTACCCACTTCCTGCCATTTAAAACCTATTTCTCCTAGCTCTTGCCATTAATAAATATTTTTGTTTCTTTGCGGATTAAAATCAGAACTTTTATGGTTAAAGAAGAAGGGAAATTTAAATGGCTTGAGGAAGGAAAGGGAGAACAACCAATCATCCTATTGCATGGTTTAATGGGTGGTGTTGAAAATTTTGGAGAAATGGTTGATTTTATTTCAGCAGAATACAAAGTTTACGGGCTTGACTTAAGACTTTTTGAAGGATCATTACTAAAAGTGTCAGTAAAAAAACTAAGCGACTATCTTCATGAATTCATGCAGCACATTGGTCTAAAAAGTGCCGTACTGTTAGGAAATTCAATGGGAGGACATATTGGTTTGATTTTCGCTAAAGAATACCCTGAAATGGTGGACGGACTCATTCTTACAGGAAGCTCGGGCTTATACGAAAGTGCTATGGGAGATTCTTTTCCAAGAAGAGGAGATAAGGAATATATCAGAAAGAAGACAGAAGAGGTATTTTACGACCCAAAAGTAGCAACCACAGAATTAGTTGATAGAGTATTTGAAATTGCCAATAATCGTGTTTCGGTTTTAAAATTATTAGGTTATGCAAAATCAGCTATTAGGCACAATATGGGTGATGACTTACCACATTTTAAAATGCCCGTTTGTTTAATTTGGGGAGAGCACGATAAAGTTACCCCTCCTCCAGTTGCAGATGAATTCCATTCATTATTACCAAATTCTGAACTACATTGGATTCCATTATGCGGACATGCTGCAATGTGGGAACATCCAAAAGATTTTAGTGAAATTGTATTGCAATTCTTAAGAGATAAATTTTAGGAAATCATGAAAATTAAAACTGCCGAATTTGTAATTAGTAATACTGATTACAAAATATGTCCTGCACCAAAAATGGCAGAATATGCTTTTATTGGAAGGTCAAATGTTGGGAAATCATCCTTAATAAACGCCTTAGTAAACCACAAGAATCTAGCTAAAACTTCTGGACGTCCAGGAAAAACACAATTGATTAACCATTTCATTATTAATAAAGAATGGTATTTAGTGGATTTACCTGGATTTGGATATGCCAAAATCTCCAAAACAATGCGTGCAGAGTTTCATGATATGATAAGCGAATACTTGCTTAACAGAAGCAACCTCATGTGCTTATTTGTACTGATTGATAGCCGACACAAACCCCAATCCATTGACCAAGAATTTATGCAATGGTTAGCTAAAAAAGGAATTCCATTTGTAATGGTATTTACCAAAACGGATAAACTAGGAAAAGTAGCACTTGCAAAAAATATTGGTTCCTATAAAGTTGAAATGCAAAAAACATGGGAAGAATTACCTCAAATATTCATCACCTCAGCTGAAAAGAAAACAGGAACACAAGAAATTGCTGATTTTATTGAAGGCCTAAATCCACAATTTAAAGAGGTTATTTAGCTCCTTTAATCTCAGTCTGCTCAGCAAAGAACTCACAATAATCACGCAAAGCCCCTGCTAATTTATCATGCCCAGTTGCACGCTCCAAAGTAGCTGCCATCCCCATCATTGTTTGATGATACATGATGAACATTTCATTAACAGGCATATCCTTAGTCCAAAGGTCAATACGTAAAGTTTCCTTAGTTTTTGCAGCCCAAGCAGACACCATTAAGGCCTTAATTTCCTTTTCGTTTGCAGCCCCATCACTTGCGTGCATTTCAATATTTACAGGCAACTGATTTTCATCTAACTCAATTTCAAATTTTAAAGTCTGCTTCATAATTACTATTTTGTAGGTTTATATTTTGATTGTCGTAAAAACTGCCTTGAATCGCTTAAATACATGAGCTCTTCCATGTCAATTTCATTATTATCCATGTACTCGCTTACCATTTTATAGCCAATGTAATAAGCCACTCTTCCTGGAGATTCAGGAGGCATTCCTTTTGCAAAAGGCGCATAATTAATTAAGGTCCTGAATTGCTGTTCATCTTTTGAAAACAATAAATCCTCATGTACTATATATTGCCAAATACTTACCTCATTTTCTTTTACCCAATCCATTTGTTCAGCAGTAAAGCGGAACTTATCTTGCATGGCTAATTCAGGCAACATCTTGTCAATGCAATACATTACTTTTCCTTTGTAGATGAGCTGAGAAAGTAAATCTCTACCCCCTAAATATTGCTGAAAATATTCATTCAACCAAACCTCCATTACATTAGATGCAATAAACTTTTTTTGTTTTTGAAAACGCAAATAGTTAGGATTGCCAAGTAAAGAATAATACTTAGAGTTTTCTCCTAAGAAGTTTTCCAAGCCAATTGAAATATTATTATCATACGTAACTACCCCATAATTAAATCCTCCAAAAAAAGTAGTTATTTCAGGAATTGGATAAGAAGGAAAATCATCAGAAAATTGCCAAAAAGCAAATTCTAATTCTGCTTCAATAGCGGAGAAATCCGCAAATAAAACAGCAACACTATCATAGGCCTCTCGCATATCCTTATGCTGAGTAAAAGTCAATAACTCTTGATGATACTCTTCATCTGTTAAGTTACCTTTATGCATGATTTGACTAGCAAACACCTCATCAAAAGTTCCGAAATCTGCTTTCCATTTTGAAGAAAGCTCCACTACATTTTCTGCATTTATTGCAAATAGGGCTTGTTCGAACCTATTCACTTTTAAATCAAGCTTTTCAGCATCAGAATAAAAAGAGAAAAGCCAAGAAGCTAATAAAAAAGTAACGAGTGTAATTGAAAGAAATAAGACTATAGGTTTCATCTGGCAAATTAAGAAGTTTTCTTTTACATTTGCAAACAATTATGCAAACTACAGCAATAATAAATTACATTAGTGATTGGTTACTTAATTATGCCAAAACGAGCAAGGCACAAGGTTTTGTAATTGGTATTTCTGGTGGAGTGGACTCAGCAGTTACCTCAACCCTAGCCGCCAAAACAGGATTACCTTTACTTTGTGTGGAAATGCCCATTCATCAAAATAAAATACAAGTAGATAGAGGCCTAAAACATATTGCTTGGCTAAAAGATAATTTTGAGAATGTTAGCACTCTAGAACTAGAGCTCACTCCTATTTTTGACGACTTTATCAAGCAACTTCCAAAAAATGAACAGCAACACGAACTCGGCTTAGTGAATACTCGAGCAAGGTTAAGGATGACTACTCTCTATTATTTTGCACAAGCAAACAACTCCTTAGTGCTAGGAACTGGAAATAAAATAGAAGATTTTGGTATTGGGTTTTTCACCAAATATGGTGATGGAGGGGTGGACATCAGCCCAATTGCTGATTTGCTAAAAACTGAGGTATATACGCTTGGGGAAGAGCTTGGCATAGATACTGACATCCTAAATGCACCACCCACTGATGGCCTTTGGGGAGATGATAAAACGGATGAGGATCAAATAGGTGCAAGCTACCCTGAATTAGAATGGGCAATGGCTTTTGATGGGGATAAAAATTCCCTAACAGCAAGAGAAAAACAAGTGCTTGAAATTTACACCAAACTTAACAAAGCTAACCAACACAAAATGCAATCCATACCCGTTTGCAACATCCCAGAAAACCTTAAGTAATTTATTTTTACTAAATTAGCCCCATACTAACCAAAAATTAAAATTATGGGAAATTTAGAAAAACCATTAACATGGGGACTTGTTATTCTTTTGTTGGGCTATTTATTTATAGCCAATTGCGAATGTGGGGAAGATGCAACCTGCAATTTAAACAATGGATTTAATATTGGGTTTGAAGATACCACAGAAGAAGTAAAACAAGAAATAAGAGTAGAAATAAAAGTAGAAGATGAAAATATTGATGTAGATAGCATAGTAGATGCTGTGCTAGAGAACATTGACATGGAAGGAGATGTTGATACCTTAATTGAAATCAATATTGACTTAACTGAGGAAGAAGAAGAAGAAGCAACTGAAGAGTAAAATTTCTTTTTTATAAAATAATCAAAACCCATTCTTTTAGCGTGGGTTTTTTATTTTTTCAACCTCCCTTTTACTACAGCAACTATGAATAGCATAGCCGCTACAAAAACAGAGAGCCTGCCTATATAATCTCCAAATACACTATAAAAAGTAGTTTCATTATTGAGCTCAACATCAGCAGCAATACAAATAGCCTCATTCCAATTTGTGCTTTCAACTACTTCTCCTTTTATATTAATCACCCCAGAAATTCCTGTATTGGCTGATCGAATAATCGTTTTTCTTTGCTCAATCGCCCTTAGCCGAGCATACTCAAAATGCTGCTTATAACCAGCCGTATTTTTCCACCAACCATCATTGGTAATAATAGTTATCAGATTTGTTTTCCCTTTTTGCAAATCGCCATAAATACTTTCATAACAAATAAGGGGAGTAATAATTTTGTTATTTACCACAAACTGATGCACCTTATTTTCACTTCCCAATGACCCACTAATGCCGCCTAAGTCAACTGCCAAATCCGCTAATTTATCCAAGATATTTGGAAAAGGCATTTTCTCCACTCCAGGTACTAGTTTCGTTTTATGATATACCTGCACCTCCCCACTATCTGGAATAAAAATAGCCGAATTATAGGCATCATAAAAAATATTCTCATTTCTGATTTGGCGGGCTGTAGCTGTTTTATTCTCTCCATGACCAAACATTTTATAAGTACTTGCTCCCACCAAAATATTCAAATTAGGAAATGCTACCTGTAATTTCCTAAACGCCCTTATGCTATAAGCAGCTTCAATCTTATTTTCCCAAATCCCCTCTAAAAGAGCGGTTTCTGGCCCTACTAATAAATCAGTTTCTTGGTTTAATTTTGTTTTCGACAAAGCAATAAAATCGGCCAGTTGCTGCTTATAGCCAACATTAAATTTATCAGTATAAGGATCAACATTGGGTTGAATAATTAACACTTCTAATTGATCTTCACTTTTCACATCAGGAATAAGACTGTACGAAAATAACAAGGGTATAATCAGCACGGCAAGAGGAAGATACATTGCTTTAGCAGTTTTTATTTTCGCCAAACGGAATAATAAAATATTCATCAACAACACCCAAAGCGTTCCTCCTAAAAATCCTGTATATTCATACCACTGCACTACATCAGGCACATTTGCAAAGCCATTACCCAAAGTAAGCCAAGGCCAAGAAAGTTCCCAATTCAAATGCAAATATTCCATACTAACCCAAACCACCAGTAAAGCCAGATACCCTAAACGATCCTTAGTATTTTCTTTTATTTTATGAAATATATAAAAGGCAGTTGCCATAAGGGTAGCATTTACTAAAAAGGCTGCAATAGCACCAAAAAGAGTCGCATGATACACCCAATAAGTAGTAATGGCATTGAAAATAAAAAAAGCTAAGAAAGAATACCAAAAAACAATTCTTCCTTTTTTAGGATGAGATGATTTTTGCACTTCATCCTCCAACATTAATAAGGGAACAAACGCAAAAAATAAGATAGGGAAAGCTCCAATTTCTGGCCAAGCAAATGCTAATAATAATCCGCTTAAAACGGATGCAACTAATTTTTTCATATTGGTTACAAATATTATGATATTTTTGCTGATATGAATGCAATCAAAAGAAATATCCCAAATATAATTACGCTCGCCAATCTATTTTGCGGATTATCTTCCATCATTTTTGCTTTTCAAGGAAATTTAAAAATGGCCTCCTTTTTCATTTTTACGGGTGCTTTTTTCGACTTTTTTGATGGACTTTCCGCACGCCTTTTGAAGGTAAATGGAGAGCTTGGGAAACAGTTGGATTCCATGGCCGACATGGTTACTTTTGGGGTGGCACCAGGAATGATTTTATTCCATTTTATGTATTACTTGCACCATAATATTTTGTTTAAGAACGCTACTTTGGAGGGCTTCTTTTTCCCAGAAGTATTAGCCTTACTTATTCCTATATTTTCGGCAGTGCGTTTAGCAAATTTCAATATTGACACTAGACAAACGACTTCCTTTATTGGTTTACCTACTCCTGCATTGGCTATTTTTGTTGCCGCAATACCACTTATTAATTTCGATTTATTTCCAATGTTTGTCGATTTAAGATTTTTGATTGCTCTTTCTATAATGTTACCTTTGCTTCTAGTAGCTGAAATCCCTTTATTTTCACTTAAAATAAGCCAAGGAGAAAGCCTAAGTTCTAGGTTAAATATCTTCAGAATAGGATTAATTTTAAGCGCAATACTATTATTATTCGTTTTTCAGTTTGCTGCCATACCATTTATTGTAATTTTGTACCTGTTTTTATCACTATTAAATAATATACTATAATTATGAAGTTCAGAGCTGAAATAGATGTAATGCCACTTAAATCATTGTTAGACCCACAAGGAAAAGCCGTAAGTGCTAGCATGGGAAATGTTGGTTTATCAGAAATTGGAAATGTAAGAATTGGTAAACACATTACATTAGAAATTGAAGCAAATAACAAAGAAGTTGCAGCATCAAAAGTAGATGAGGCTTGCAAAAAAATGCTATGCAATCAAATTATGGAATCGTTTGAATTTACTTTAACTGAGGTTTAGTTATTCGTTTTTTGTTGCTAGTTCTTAGAAATATCTAAAAACTGACAACTAGCAACTAGTTTACTTTCTAAGTTCAAAGTTTTTTCCCAAGTACACTTTCCTTACCTGTTCGTCAGCTGCTAATTCTTCAGCAGTACCTTGTTTTAGGATATTTCCTTCAAACAACAAATAGGCCCTATCTGTAATTTTCAGAGTTTCGTGCACATTATGGTCGGTAATCAATATCCCGATATTTTTATCTTTCAGTTTGGAAACTATCTGTTGAATATCTTCAACAGCTATAGGGTCAACGCCTGCAAAAGGCTCGTCTAATAATATAAATTTAGGATTAGTGGCTAAGGCTCTAGCAATTTCCGTTCTTCTTCTCTCCCCTCCAGAAAGTAAACCACCCATATTCTTACGCACAAGTTGCAAACTAAATTCATCCAATAAAGATTCACATTTTTCTTTTTGCTGTTCTTTACTTAAACTTGTCATTTCTAGAACAGATAAAATATTATCCTCAACTGTCATTTTACGAAAAACAGAGGCTTCCTGTGCTAAATACCCAATACCTAATTGTGCTCTCTTGTACATAGGTAATTTAGTGATATTTACATCATCCAAATACACATCTCCGCTATAAGGTTTTACTAAGCCTACCATCATGTAAAATGAAGTGGTCTTTCCTGCACCATTAGGCCCCAATAAACCCACAATCTCACCTTGTTTTACATTTAATGAAACGCCCTTTACCACTGCACGCTTTCCGTAATATTTTACGATATTATTTGCTTTTAAAATCATGCAGTTTTCTTTTCTTGGTTTTTAAGTACTCTTGCTGAAATCTTAATACTCAGTTCATATAATATGATTAACGGAAAAGAAACTAAAATCTGTGAAGTAATATCTGGCGGAGTAATGACTGCCGACAAAATAAGCGTAACCACCATAGCGTGCTTACGATAGATTCGCATAAAATCAGGAGTAAGTAAGCCTATTTTAGTTAAGAAATATACTAAAATAGGTAATAAAAAAATGATGCCATTTGCCAAACTCACAGTCGTTACGGTTGAAATAAATGAGGTTAAACTAATCTGATTTGCCACCGTACTACTTACCTGATAAGACCCTAAGAAATTAACCGACAATGGTGCAATTACATAGTAACCAAACAAAACACCAAGCAAAAATAAAACCGAACTAAAGAAAACTACCCCTCTTGCCATTGTGGTTTCAGAATCATAAAGTGCAGGGCTAATAAAACGCCATAATTCCCAAAATACGTAAGGAAAAGCCATAATAAAACCTGCAAAAATAGAAGTAGTAATATGAGTTGAAAATTGTCCACTCATAGTTATATTCATTAAACTAAAAGGAGATTCCTCCATACAAAGCGTATCATCTAATCCTAAAAAATTAGAGATACTACACAATGCTTTATAAGTAGGAAAATCTGGTTTTTTAGGTCCTAAAAGAATAACATCAAAAACAATTTCTTTAAAAACAAAAGCAATAATTGCAAAAAACATAATCGCCACTGCCGAGCGAATTAAATGCCATCTGAAAATTTCCAAATGGTCTAAAAAAGACATTTCTTCTTCACGTTCCCCCATTAAACTACTCCTTCTTTAATTATTTCATGAATATGAACAATACCTAGGTATTGTTTCCCATTCATCACGACTAACTGACTAATATTGTGCTGCTCCATTAGCTGTAAAGCATCATAGGCCAAAGTTTCTTTTTCCATGCTTTTTGGTGCTTCACACATGATATCCTTAGCTTGTAAATTTTTAAAATTAGATTGTTTTTCCAGCATCCTTCTTAAATCACCATCCGTAATAATTCCTTTCAATTCTCCATTATGCATTACAGCAGTTGCCCCTACTCTTTTCTTTGAAATTTCCATTATCACTTCATTGATTGTAGCTTCCTTGCTAACTTGAGGATTGCTATTTTCATACAGAAGATCTCCTAATTTTAAATACAATCGTTTTCCTAAAGTCCCTCCAGGATGAAAACGAGCAAAATCTTTATCCGTAAAATTCTTACATGCCAATAAAGTAACCGCTAAAGCGTCTCCCATAACCAACTGTGCAGTAGTGGAGGAGGTTGGTGCTAAATTATTGGGACAAGCCTCTTTTTCTACACTCACATCCAATGCAAAATGGGACTCCTTTGCTAAAAACGAATCCATATTACCAGTGAGCCCAACTATAACATTTCCCATATTCTTAATAAAGGGCAAAAGCGCTTTAATTTCAGGCGTGTTTCCGCTCTTGGAAATACAAATAACGACATCCTCTTTTTGAATATTTCCTAAGTCTCCATGTATGGCATCAGCAGCATGTAAAAACACAGCTGGTTGCCCAGTAGAATTAAAGGTAGCCACCATCTTACTTGCAATATTGGCACTTTTACCAATTCCGGCTACAATCAAACGACCTTTTGCGTTCAAAATCAACTTAATAACCTTAACAAAAATGTCATTAATCGACCTTTCTAGTTTCTTAATTGCCTCTACTTCTAGTGCTACCGTTTCTTTTGCAATTTTTTTTATTTCAGTTGAAGATTTCATAAAAATAAAGTGGTATATTCGTTCTCAAAAACAAGAACAAAAGTATTACTTTTATATTAAGTATGAGCATTTCTAAAGAAACACTAAACAAAAACCTGAAAAGCATTTTTGGATTTAATAGTTTTAGAGGGGATCAGGAGGATATTATTCTGAATCTGCTAAATGGAAATAATAGTATGGTGATAATGCCAACAGGTGGTGGAAAGTCCATGTGTTATCAATTACCAGGATTACTATTAGATGGGTGTGCAATTGTGGTTTCTCCACTTATTGCCCTCATGAAAAACCAAGTAGATGTACTAAGAGGATATTACCAAAACGAAAGCATAGCCCATGTCCTCAATTCCTCTTTATCAAAAACCCAAACCAATCAGGTAAAAGACGACATTAAGTCAGGAAAAACAAAACTATTATATGTTGCCCCAGAATCCTTAGTTAAACCCGATAATACAGAATTTTTTCAATCTGTAAAAATTTCATTTTATGCTATTGATGAAGCCCATTGTATTTCAGAATGGGGACATGATTTTAGACCAGAATACCGTAAGCTAAAACAGATAATTGATAATATCGGTGAGGCGCCTATAATTGCACTTACAGCAACAGCAACTCCAAAAGTAAGGCAAGACATCATGAAAAACCTCAATATAAATGATGGAAAATTATACCTTGACTCTTTCAACAGAAGCAACCTTTTTTATGAAATACGACCTAAAAAAGATGTTGCAAAACAAATTATACAATACATCAGTAGCCGTAAAGGGGAGTCAGGAATTGTTTATTGCCTAAGTAGAAAAAAAGTAGAAGAAATAGCTGAAACCCTTCAGATAAATGGCATTAAAGCCTTGCCTTACCATGCAGGGCTTGACGCAAAAAAGAGAGTAGTTCATCAAGAAGCATTTTTAATGGATGATTGTGATGTCATAGTCGCTACGATTGCTTTTGGAATGGGTATTGATAAGCCCGATATTCGCTATGTTATACACCATGATATTCCTAAAAGTTTGGAGGGATATTACCAAGAAACTGGTCGTGCAGGAAGGGATGGAGGAAAAGGAGATTTAATTACTTTTTATGATTATAAAGACATTGAGAAGTTAGAGAAATTCCTACAAGGAAAACCAGTTGCCGAGCAAGAAGTAGGACGTTTGCTCATCATGGAAACCATTGCTTTTTCGGAAACATCCATGTGTAGAAGAAAATACCTCCTTCATTATTTTGGGGAGGAGTTTGATGCAGATAAGTGCGAAAAAATGTGCGATAATTGCAAGGACCCTAAAGAAAAAACAGAAGGAATGGAATATGTCAAGCTAATGCTTAAAGGAGTATTGGCTTGCCGTGAACGATTCAAACCAAAAGAAATGGCACGTATTATGGTAGGCGATAGCAATTCGCTTATCAAACAACATATGTCGCAAATTGAAGAAGTTTTTGCATCAGGAAAAGATAAATCATTAGGCTTTTGGCATTCAATAATAAGGCAGGTATATGTAAAACAATTGCTTACTAAAGAAATTGAAAGCTATGGGGTACTTAAGATTACAGATGCAGGAAAAGCGTACATCAAAAAACCATATAGTTTTGAAATAACTGAGGACCATGATTATGACAACATGAATACTTCAGGGGGTGGGGAGCAGAAAGGGTTAGCAATGGATACAGTACTCTTTAATATCCTGAAAGATTTAAGAAAAAAAGTAGCCAAAGAAATAGGTTTACCTCCTGCTATTTTGTTCATGGAGCCTTCCTTAATCGACATGGCTAATCAGTTCCCAATAACACTTGAAGAAATGGCTCAAGTACAAGGAGTTGGACAAGGAAAAGCTAAAAAATACGGACAGGATTTTATTAATGTAATTAAAAAATATGTGGACGAAAATGAGATTGAACGACCACAAGACATACTAGTAAGAACCGTAGCCAATAAAAAATCAAATAAGATTTATATCATCCAATCTCTAGATAAAAAAATATGGATTGATGATATTGCAAAAGGAAAAGGACTAAACCGTGAAGAGTTACTTACCGAAATGGAAGAAATTGTTGAAAAAGGGACTCGCCTTAATTTAGGACATATTATACTAGATATGATGGAAGAAGATGAAAGAGAAGATATCCATGAATTCTTTAAAGAAACTGAGAACTTTTCTTTTGATGAGGCAAGAGTAGAATTTGAAGAAGATGAATTTACTGATGATGAAATTCGTCTCTTAAGAATTGATTTCATCTCAAAAGTGGCTAACTAATGAATACATTAATCTTATCGGGTTCTATAGCGGAAGACTCCCGTTCCTATTTATTATGTAAAGTGGTAGAAGATCAACTCCTTTCAAAAGGAAACAACATCACTTTTGTGGATGCCAGAGATATACCTATGCACCCTGTCCACAGAGGGCTAACTCCTGAAATGGAAACTTTAGCCGAGCAAGTAAAACAAGCTGACAACATCATTATCGGTATGGGAGTACATTGCTATAGTGTAAATGATGCTTTGAAAATTTTATTAGATGCTTGCTTTTCGGCAGCAACCGGAAAATTTTATGGGATATTATGTGCTGCGGGAGGAGAGAGAAGTTACTTATCCACAATGCACCTCACTCAAATTTGCATGAATGAATGGCGCATGATGCAATTGCCAAGGATAATATATGCTACCGGAAAAGATTTTAAAGAAGATATAATTACTTCAACTGAAGTGCTGGAAAGAATAGAACTATTCTCAGAAGAGTTCCATACAATAGGAAATAAATTGTTAGCTTAATTTCTTACAGCCAGATAGGCCATAAGTCCCATCCCAATTTTTAGCGCTTGCTCATCTATATTGAAGCGAGAAGTGTGCAAACCATGCGGAATTCCTTTGCTTTTATTAGCTGTACCTAAACGGTAAAAAGTAGATGCAACTTCATGCGAGTAATACGAAAAGTCTTCTGCTGTCATTCTAACCGGTAAATCAATTACATTTTCCTCACCCATATACTGTTTGGCAAAAATAATAGACTGCTCAGTTAAAGGAATATCATTCACTAAACAAGGATAACCTTTACGAATATCAAAATCAATTGCTAAGTCATAGGCTTGAGCAATCGTATTCGCTATTATCAGCATTTTCTGATGTGCCAACACCCTAAATTCCTCATCCATTGCACGCAAAGTGCCTTTGAGCTTTACATCTTCAGGAATGACATTTGTTGAGCCTAAACCCTCAATAAATCCTATTGCTAAAACACAAGGTCGGTCTTTCTCTTTTTTAAAAAATTCGTCCAATTCAGTGATTAATTTGGCAGCTGCCAATAGTGGATTATTGTACTTATGAGGTAATGCAGCATGCCCTCCATTACCCTTAACCGTAATATGCAACTCATCAGTTGATGCCATATATTTACCCTTTCGGAAACCTACTTTCCCAACTTCTAAATCAGGAAATACATGTTGCCCCAACATTTTTTCTACCGTAGGATTTTCAAGCACACCCTCCTTTATCATTTGTTGGGCTCCACCAGGAAGCATCTCCTCAGCAGGTTGAAAGATAAACTTAACACTACCTTCCCATTCCTGTTTTAATGTGTTTAATATTTTAACAACACCCAACAAAGAAGCGGTATGCACATCATGCCCGCAAGCATGCATTATCCCTTTATTTACCGAGCAATAGTCCACTTCAGTTTCTTCAGTGATAGGCAAAGCATCAAAATCAGCACGCAAAGCAATCGTTTTTGAACTAGAATTATTTCCCTGCAAGAGGACAGCAATACCTGTATCCGCAATACCCTCCGTAAAAGGAATTCCCCACCCTTTAAGTACCGATTTTATATAGGCAGAAGTTTTATACTCCTGAAAAGAAAGCTCAGGATTTTTATGAATATGCCTTCTTATTTCAACTATCTCATCAAAAGTACTAGTCGCTAGTTGTTTTATCTTTTCTATCATTTTGAAAAAATAAGTTTAACAGCTCCAACAAGCATAACTACACCAAAAGCTTTTCGAATGGTTTCAGGCCTTAAATTAACTGCTAATTTGGAACCAAAGTAACCGCCTATCACAAAGGTAAGTGCAATAACCACTGCATATTCCCATCTTACAAAACCTTCTTTAAAATAGTTAATAGCTGCCAAAATACCAATAGGAGGTAACATTGCAAAAAGAGCTGTCCCTTGGGCCTGATGTTGGGTTAATCCTAAAAGCAAAATTAGTAAAGGAATCATAACAATACCACCCCCAACACCTACCAAACCACTTAGGATTCCAGCCAACAAACCAATAACAATTAAGATAATAAAAGTAGAAATACTCATAGCACAAATGTAAAAAGGAAATACAAGTACATACTATAGGAAAGAGATAGTTTTAAAACACTAATTAACATATATTTGCCAAGAATAGTTACTTGTGCTGGTTGTTAGTCTAACAATACAAATATGAAAATAAAATCCTTTACTTTTAATTCTTTTCAAGAAAATACTTTTGTAATATACGACCAAAGTAAAGAGTGCATCATTATTGACCCAGGTTGCTATACTCAACAGGAAAGAACTACACTTAGAAGATTCATCACAAGTGAAGGTTTGAAACCCGTAAAGTTAATTAACACACATTGCCATATTGATCATATCCTAGGGAATAAATTTGTAAGTGAGCTGTGGGGTTTAGAACTCTATATGCACAAAGAAGATTTGCCACTACTTGAAAATGCAGGAAAAATTGGCAAAATGTATGGATTGAAGGATTATGAAGGATCTCCTTACCCAAAATACTTCTTAGCACAGGATGATACTCTGACTTTTGGAGAAAGTAGCTTTAAGATACTATTTACCCCTGGACATGCCCCTGGACATATTTGTTTATATAGTAAGGCAAACAACTACCTTATTGCTGGAGATGTACTTTTTCAGGGGAGTATAGGTCGTACTGATTTGCCCGGAGGAGATCATAGTACGCTTATCAATAGTATCATCACACAACTATTTCCTTTACCCAATGAAACACAGGTGTTTTGTGGGCACGGCCCAGCCACCAACCTAGGGTACGAAAAGGAACACAATCCTTTTTTGCAATAAATTAAAAACTTAAGAAAATACTATTCTAAAATTATTCTCTTTTAGAGCTTCAAAGATAGGAAGAATTAAACTAAGTTATCACAATCTTTTTTAGATTACATCATCACTTTTGAAATGAAAAAAAAGAAAAAGTAGGAGACCCATTTATTACTTCCTCCTCTCATAATCCAATACCAATAAATAGTACATGAATACCCCAAAAGCATACAGTGCAGCTGTAATGTAAAAGATATAGGCATATGGTAAGCCTTCTGCTTTTAAATACCTAAATATTTGTGAACTAAAAAACCAACTCCCACTCCAGATTGCTGCCATAATAGCGCTCAGCATTTCTTGGTTTTTCTTTCCAACATAATTCATAGTGAGTTCAGAAGTCATAGGAGCAGCCATATTCATAAGTGGAGTACGCACCCAATAACACATAACTGCCACTGGTAACGCCCACCAATAGTTTGCGAAAAACTCAGTAGTAGCCAAAGCAACCAAAGCAATAACGGCAGTAGTTTGCGTATAAGTTATCCCTTTTTTAAAACCCAATTTATTTTTTACATTAGGAACAAGCAAAGCCAAAAAAGCAACCAACACACTAGCCACCCCACCAATAACCGCAAAGCCTGTGGAATAGATTTGAAAATTATGAAAGAAAAATAAATTAATAAACGGAATAGTGAGTCCTGCCCCAACAGCAATAATAAGAGTTGGGATAATTGCCTTAATTAATAAGTCCCAATCATAGGATTTCCATTGCAAGCCTTTTTTGACTGGGACTACTATATCCACTTTCATTTTCAGTAGATAATATACCCCAAAAAAACCTAGTACAGCAATGAATAATAGAATGATTCCCTCATCCATCTCTCGCATAAACTGCCCAAAGCCAAAGATGATTATTCCACTTAAAATTGTGCCAAAACTATGAGTCGCATAATTTAAAGATATGGCATGCGATTGATTTTCAACTGAAGTATTCCGCATTACATAAGGCAAAGAACTCACTTGAAACAAAGTAAAAACGACTCCCCACAAAATAAATAATGTAGGCAAATACTGATACAAACCATACTGCACAGCCAAAACAAGTGAGATAGCAACCGTAGGCACACCTAAACTACCCATCAAAAAAAAGGGTTTAAGCTGTTTTCCTTTTATATAAAAACCCAAAGGAAATGCCAACAACATAACTGCTAGAAAACGAAAGGAAATAAAATTGGCTATTTCAGGATCAGAGAAACCCTGCTTTGCCAAATAGATATTTAAAATCAAGAAGAAAGCAGCCCCAATTAACTGCACAAAAAACTCAGCCTTTATCATTAGAAGAACATGTTCTTCTAATTGCAAATATGCCTTAATAATTTTCTTCAAAATAGAAAAATTACTTGTTAAAATTCTTGCACTACCTCCATCAAAGTACGGAAAGCAACTGCTTTTTCACCATAGCGAGCAACATGTTTTTTTTGCAATTCAGGAGCAAATTTTACTTGATATTGATGTAAATCTTTCATGCTTGCACAAGTATAAGCAATGGCATAAGTACTATCTCTATCCCCTTGCACCATTACTCTATTAATCTGAGATTTTGAAAACACACCAGTAGCCATTACCTCAGGAATATGCACCTCTTGCATCCACTTAAGCCAATCCGCCTTAACACTCTCCTCTACGCTTACGGTTACATTATATATTATCATTTTTCCTCATTTAAATTATCTCCTCTTAAACTTCTGAAACGCTTCCTTGCTTCCGCAACAAAAATACTACTATTATGTTCTAATAATATCTTTTCATACAACTCCATAGCCTTCACTTTGTCCTTTAAGGTATTATCATAAATCTTGGCCAACTGATAAAGCGCATCATCCGCCAAAATATCATAATCCCAATCAGTGATAATTTTCTCATACATCTTCACCACCATTTCCGTATTGTTCAATTGCTTGTAAATCTCAGCCTTTTGCATGTATATTTCATCCGATAAAGTATGGCCAGGAAAAGCCGTCAGCACTGAATCATATTTTGCAATAGCAGCTTCATATTTCTGCTGATAAAACAGCAAATCGGCAGTCGCAAACGTTTGCATAGCAATAGCTGAAGTGTCCAAATTTAAGTTATCAATAATTAACAGAGATAAATCCATAGCATCATTGGCAATCAGCTTGGAAGTAGAGGCTTTAAGCGTACCTAATTGTGCTTGTGCCCAGTCAAAATCCCCTTGATAATAAGCGATTTTTGCTCTTCTTAATTTTGCCTCATGACCTATTGGATTTTCCTTAAAATCCTTTTCCACTTGCGAATAATACAATAACGATTCCCAGATATTCCCAACCAACAACATCACATCAGCATATTCCAATTTGCATTCCGCCAAATCTGTATTTGAAATTTGTGGGATAGTCATAGCATCCGTTAATATTTGTTCAGCAGCTGCCAAATCATGCAAATAAAAAGCCTTAAAGTGAGCATAGTTAGAAAGCAGCAAAACGGTATTTCTATTTTTTCCTAAATCATCAATAACCTCCTGATAAACCTTATCAAGCACAGCAACCTCCTTTTGCTGTTCACTCAAGCTTTTAGTAAGCGCATATAATTTATTAATATTTGCATTCACAAAAAGGAAATTGTTTTTCCCTTTTTCCAACACACAATCATAAGCCTCCACCGCTAACTTATACTGCTTTTTATCCAAGAAGGATTCTCCCAAATCATAGACTCCTTCCCCATCAGCATTGGTGCGCTTGTCTAAAGCCTTAGCTTGCCTGAGTGCCATTTTATATTGTGCATTTTGCATAAAAAGCCAAATGAGCATTTCAGAAAAATCAGACCTTTCTTGTTCTGATCTTACAAAAGGCAATAATTGTTTTTTTACCAACTGATAGTTACGCTCACTTTTAATCCCATCATTGTTAAGGAACAATTGCACTTGAGACATTACTATTTGCTTTTTTCTTGGGTTGCGTTTCAGTATATTCAAGTACTCAGAAATCATCAAGTCCACCTTACCCAAGTGAGCATACAATTGTGCTTTTTGGGTGCCAAAATTTGATTTTTTATTTCTCTTTTCAGCTAACAGATACACATTGAGTGCATCCTCATACATTTCATAACGCCTAAAAGTATTGGCCAAATTTATGGTTTGAGATTGCTGACCATCCAACTGATCATATACTTTTTTAAAGGTACGATTTGCTCTTTTCTGATTTCCTCCTTTCTCTTGAGCAATCCCAATTTCCAATTGATAGTTTAAACTTCTGGGATAGATTTTAGTCACCTTTTTTGCTAATTTTTCTGCTGATTTATAATCCTCAGTATTCAGTAAAGAAGCAAAATACGGAATATAATAAGCAACAGAAAATCGCTCCTCATTCAGCTCTTCATAAATAGTAATCGCTTTAGCATATTCACCATTTACAAAGTATTGATAGGCCAATTGCTGTTCACTCTGCTGAGCAACAGCAAAAGAACTTATCAGCAAAAATACAAGTAGTAAACGCATTTATTTTATGATATCAAAACCTGTGTAAGGGCGCAATGCTTTCGGTATTTTTATTCCCTCAGCAGTTTGGTTATTTTCAATAAGTGCGGCATAAATTCTTGGCAAGGCCAAAGCACTTCCGTTTAAGGTATGACACAATTGTGTTTTCCCATTCTCATCCTTATACCTCAACTTCAATCGGTTGGCTTGGTAACTTTCAAAGTTAGAAACCGAGCTTACTTCCAACCATCTTTCTTGTCCTGCAGAATAGACTTCAAAGTCAAAAGTAAGTGCTGCCGTGAAACTCAAGTCACCCCCACATAATTGTAAAATTTTGTAAGGCAATTCTAATTCATCAAGAATGCTAGCAACATGCTTTACCATTACATCCAAAGTTTCATATGATTTTTCAGGATGTTGAATTTGAACAATCTCTACTTTATCAAACTGATGCAATCTATTTAACCCTCTCACCTCCGTACCATAAGAACCTGCCTCACGCCTAAAACATGGCGTATAGGCCGTACATTTAATAGGGAATTCCTTTACAATTACATCACGGAAAAAGTTAGTTACCGGCACCTCAGCAGTTGGGATTAAATACAAATTATCCTCAGTAGCATGATACATTTGCCCTTCTTTGTCAGGCAGTTGCCCAGTACCAAAACCTGATGCCTCATTCACTAAATGAGGAGGTAAATACTCAGTATATCCTGCAGCAATATTTTTATCTAAAAAGTAAGCGATTAGTGCCCTTTGCAACTTTGCACCATGATGAGTGTAAACAGGAAAACCTGCACCCGTAATTTTATTTCCTAATTCAAAATCAATTAAACCATAATCAGTAGTCAATTCCCAGTGCGGTTTAGCACCCTTCATTAAAGTTGGAATAACCCCTACTTCTTTAATGGTAACATTATCTGCATCCGATTTTCCTGCAGATACAGTAGGATGTGGCACATTAGGAATCTGCACTAAGATATCCTGAATTTCTTTTTCAAGCTCAGCTTGCTTAGTTTGCAATGTTTTTGAGCTTTCCTTAATTAAAGAAGACTCTTCCTTTAATACATTAGCTTCAGCAGCCTTTCCTGTCTTGTACAATTCACCAATCTGCTTAGCCAATTGATTTCCTTTTGCCAATAACTCATCTGCTTTCTGCTGAGTAGCTTTACGCTCATCATCCTTAGCAATAGCAATCGTCATTAAATCAGTAGCATCTATATTTTTTACCTTTAATAAAGCAATGTAGCTAGCCTTGTTTTCTCTTATCTTATTAATGTGTAGCATCTTAATTTTGGGTTTATCAAATTATGAAACAAATGTAAATAAAAAAAACTCTTGATTGCTCAAGAGTTTTTTCTAAATGTAATATAGTGCAATCCTTAGTTAATAGCTTCAGTTTCAACTGAAACATAGGATCTGTTATTTCTTTTCTTAGTAAATTTCACTTTACCGTCAGTTAATGCAAATAAAGTATGGTCTTTACCAAGCCCAACATTTTCACCTGGATGATGTACTGTACCTCTTTGACGAACGATAATGTTACCAGCAATGATGGCTTGACCACCAAATATTTTCACACCTAATCGTTTACTTTGCGATTCTCTACCATTCTTTGAACTACCTGCTCCTTTCTTATGTGCCATTGTATAAAGTTTTTATTCCTGCTTATTCTTATTATTCAGCTTTTTTAGCTGTAGTCTTTTTAGCTGGTGCTTTTTTAGCAACTGGCTTTTTAGCAGCTGGCTTAGCTTCCTTTTTGGGTGCCGTTTTTTTTGCAGCCGGAGCTTTTACATCAATTTTTTGAATCTCTAATTTTGTTAAATACTGTCTGTGACCGTTTTTAACTTTGTATCCTTTTCTTCTTTTCTTTTTGAAGACGATTACTTTATCGCCTTTTAGGTGCTCAAGTACTTTTGCAGTTACTTTAGCTCCTGTTATAACTGGGGCGCCAACATTTACCGTACCAGCATCATCCAACAAAAGAACTTTATCAAAATCAACTTTTGATCCTTCTTCATTGTCTAATCTGTGTACAAATATCTGCTGATCTTTTTCAACTTTGAATTGTTGCCCTGCTATCTCAACTATTGCGTACATTATTATTAATTTTTAAAAATGGTCTGCAAAAGTACACAATATAAGAAAATGAACAAAAAATTAGCTAACTTTTTTGAATGGATAAGATTAACTCTCAATTGCTAAGCAAAAATAACAAGAATATCCTAAATTTGCATCACATTAAATAAAACAAACAATGAACAAAATTTTCACCTTACTATTAGCAAGTATTTGCCTAGTAGCTACTGCACAAGAAAGATGCGGAACAGAAGCCAATACCAGAAACATGATGAAAGACAACCCTAGTTATGCAGCAGCAAGAATGAAAGTAAATGCACAAACTAACAAGTGGATTGAAAATCATCCTAACCATAGTGAAAAAACAATTATCACCATTCCTGTAGTGGTACATGTTGTTTGGAATACGAATGCTGAAAATATTTCAGATGCACAAGTAGAATCTCAAATTGAAATACTGAATGCTGATTTCAGAAGAACGAATATTGACCAGATAAACACTCCAAGCGTATGGCAAAGTATTGCTGCTGATTGTGAAATTGAATTCTGCTTAGCAACTACTGACCCTGATGGGAATACAACTACTGGAATTAACAGAGTGCAAACAAGTGAAACTTCTTTCGGCATGAGTGGTGACCCTGTAAAATCAACATCAGATGGAGGAATAGACGCCTGGGACAATGATAATTATATGAATATCTGGGTATGCGATTTGGGAAGCGGATTGTTAGGATATGCAACACCACCAAGTAATTGGATCGGTAGTACTGATGGCGTAGTAATTGGCTATAAATATTTTGGAGATATGGGTACCGCTCAACCTCCTTACCATAAAGGAAGAACAGCAACCCATGAAGTAGGACACTGGCTAAACCTTGATCATATTTGGGGAGGATGGGGAAGTTGCGGTAACGACCAAGTTGCCGACACACCTAAGCAAGAAACAGAAAACTATTCGTGCCCTGCATTTCCATTACACCCAAATGCTTGTAGCACAACAAATGCTAATGGCGATATGTTTATGAATTACATGGACTACACCAATGATGCGTGTATGAACTTATTTACTAATGGACAGAAAGGTAGAATGATTGCAGCAATCAATAGCTACCGACAAAATATGCTTACCCATTCTTTGTGTGGAAGTAACCCTCCTGCACCATGTGCGGCAATAAACCCACCTCTTACTGAAAGTTTTCAGAGCGGAAATTTAGCTAGCGGATGGACAATCAGCAATCCTGATAGTGACAAAACATGGGAAATAACAAATACAGCAGGATATAATAGTAATTCTTCTATTTATATAAATAATGCCGATTATTCAGGAAATGGAGAGGTGGATGATTTAATTTTACCTATTATGGATTTAACCAATTTCGTAAATATTAACCTGACTTTTGATTATGCTTATAGTTTATGGACCGACCCAAATGCAGCACAAAATTGGTCAGACACTTTACAAATTTTCATTTCAGAGGATTGTGGAAGTAGTTGGCAAAAAATATGGGGGAAATCAGGGGTTGATTTAACAACTACAACCCCTATTTTTAATGAATTTTCTTGGATTCCATTTTCTAATAGTGATTGGGCATCAATAAATATCTCATTAGCAAACTATATGAATGAAGATGATTTTGTTCTGAAATTCAGAAATGTAAATCAGTATGAAAATAATATATATTTAGACAATATCAATATCTCAGGGAGTATAACTTATATTGATGACTCTAAAGAATCAAAAAGAAAACTAATCAAAATTGTTGATGTTTTAGGAAGAACAACTACTAACACACAAACAAACACACCTCTGTTCTATATATATGATGACGGAAGTGTAGAAAAGAAAATGATTATTGAATAATCTTATTTAAACTATAAAAGAAAAGTCCAGCTATTTAGTTGGACTTTTTTTATTTACTAAATAAACACCACTCAATATAATCAATACTGACAACAAATGAATTAGTGTTACTTTTTCCCCATCAAAAATTCCCCAGAAAATAGCTACTATAGGAATTAAATAAGTGACTGAAGAAGCAAAAATTGCAGATGACCTACTAATAAGTTGGTTGAAAATGACAACTGCTGAAGATGTTCCAACCACTGCTAAAAGCACAATATATAATAAAGACTCAAAACCCTTATCTGTAATTATTAGCTCAGTGAAATCAGTGTTAAAAATATAAATAGCCGAAAACGGACCAATCAGAAAAAAAGCCAAGGAGGTAATAGAAAGCGCATCCAAATCCTGTAAGTATTTTTTTATCACATTTATACTAATAGCATACATCACGGTAGCCAGAATCACCAAAAACACATAATTATTAATCTCCACACCACCTCCCATTGTGGAATAGGTTAATAAAACAGCACCACATAAGCCAATAATAATTCCAACTATATTAGTTTTTGTCGGCTTAGTTCTGAAAAAATAAACCCCAAGCAACAAAGTAAATAAAGGAACTAACGAATTTAAAATTCCTACTAAAGAACTATCCAGTTGAGTCTGTGCTTTGGTAAATAAAAAGGCAGGAATTCCATTCCCAAAAAGCGCCATGATAGCAATGGGTAGAATATGTTTTTTCTGCACAGCCTTTACAGCCTTAAATAAAAATGGGGTTAAGGAAAGGAATGCAATAAACAGGCGCAAAGCAGCTACTTGAGTATAGCTATATACTTCTAATCCTCTTTTCATTAAAATGAAAGAACTCCCCCATATAATTGCCAACAGTACTAAAACCGCATAATTTTTAAATGACTTTTCCATAAATTATTAATTGGCGACAAAAATAAGAACATATCTTTGCCCTGATGAAATCAAAGCAAAAAAGAATAATTACTGCTTGGCTCTATTCAGGGCTTTTCCTTATTGCTCTGATGGTAATTATTGGTGGTATTACTCGTTTAACCCACTCAGGGCTTTCCATGGTAGAATGGAAACTAATTGGCGGTACAATTCCACCACTTAACGAAACACAATGGCAAGAAACATTTACTAAATATCAGCAATTTCCTGAATACAAAAAGATAAACACAGGAATGAGCTTAAACGAATTCAAAACAATTTTCTTTTGGGAATACTTACACAGATTATTAGGAAGGTTAATCGGATTAGTATTCATTATTCCATTTATCATCTTTTGGATAAAAAAATGGTTCAACCCCAAACAAAAAAAGCAATTACTCATCCTTCTAGGACTAGGGGCTTTACAAGGGTTTTTAGGTTGGTTTATGGTGAAAAGTGGGCTAGTTGATGTGCCAGCCGTAAGCCATTACCGCCTAGCTATACATCTAGTAACTGCTTTTGGCCTGATGTGCTATATTTATTGGTTAGTATTGAGTTTTAATGAGGTGGAAAGAAAGCCCAACAAAACCATTAACAAACTGAGTAAATGGCTCATAGCAGCTTTAGTTATTCAGATAATTTATGGCGCTTTTGTAGCCGGATTAAAAGCAGGATATCTACTGCCAAAAAGTGGTGCTTTTTTTGAAAGTATTTTTGGTTATACCTTTAGAAATAGTACAGACTTTAGCTTACTTAACAATAGCTTTGACATTCAAGCCTTCCACCGCTTATTTGCCTGGTTTATATTTGCAATTTCACTCATCACTTATAATAAGACTAGAAAAAGCACTTTAGAAAATACTGGAACTTTAGTGTTTGCTTTAGTGATTACTCAAATTATATTGGGTATTGCTACATTATTATTAAGGGTACAAATTCACACTGCCACAACCCATCAATTTATTGCAATTATACTATTGCTTTCAGTAGTTAGGCTTACTTATCTTTCCAGTGAAAAGTCTCAATTAAATGCTTAATATCGTATTTTAAAAAGAGATTAATTGGGAGAATAGAGTCGGTTACTTCTGTGTTAAAATAAAGAGCTCCTCTGAAAAAATGATTAACACTATCGGTTAAATAAAACTGTATAGCTGTTGCGGATATACCATCATAATCGTACAACATCCCATATACCTTTAAGGAATCATTAACATATTGTTGTTCCCTAATTGCATCAGCTATTACATTGTGTTTGTAGGCTAATTTTCTTGATTGCTGAGTATGTTCTTGCAAATTACCTTTTAAAGAAAAATAAGAAATATACAATATTCCTCCTTGCTGAGGAAAAGCCAAGTCCATCAAGCAGTTATTTTCTTTTTTATTCAACTGACTATATACCGGAAGCTCAAAAGTAAAAGGACAATCAGCATCCAACTCTTTATATACCTTATCGGGGAAATCTAATTTGATAAATGCTTTTGGTTTTGGAGTGTAGTCAGCATTGCAAGCCATTAGCAAAACAGCAATAAAAAACAAGAACTTAGTTTTCATTAATGGTAACTTTCAGTCGCTTAATACGCCTTAGGTCGGCAGATTCTACCACCATAGTATAAGGAGGAATTTTACACGTTTCCCCAATCTTAAGAATTCTTCCCTCTATCTCAAGGACAAGTCCAGCTAAAGAATCAGACTCTCCTTTTACCTCATCAAAATAATCATTTTCTCCTTTCACTATTTTCAAAAAATCAATTAAAGAAATCTTCCCTTCAAAAATATAATTATGCTCATCCAGCTTAGAATAAATATTCTCATCTCCATCAAACTCATCATTAATCTCTCCTACAATTTCTTCCAGCACATCTTCCAAGGTTACAATCCCTGAAGTCCCTCCATATTCATCCACCACAATCGCGATATGATTTTTCTTTAACTGAAACTCTTTCAGCAAATCATTAATCATTTTTGTTTCAGGAACATAATAGGGAGGCCGACATAATTTAACCCAATCAAACTCATCATTTTCATCTAAAAAAGGAATTAAATCTTTTATGTAGAGTATCCCTAAAACAGTATCAAATTGCTCCTTATAAACTGGGATACGCGAATAACCTGAACTAATAATAAGTTGCAATACTTCTCTAAATTTTGTTTTATGTTCAATTGCCAATACATCTACTCTTGATCTCATTACCTCTTTCACATCCGTATTTCCAAACTCAACAATTGACCTCAATATTCTTCTTTCTTCTTCCTTACTTTCATGCTGGGTAATATCCAAAGCTTTTGTTATTTCTTCAACGGAAACTTCTGTTTGTTTTTGTGCTAAACGCTTATCAATAAAATTGGTTGTAGATACTAGCAAATAACTTAAAGGGTAAAAAACTTTCTGTAAAAATATTAGTGGCTTTACCATATTAGCCGAAAACTGTTTTGCATTCTGATTCGCATATACTTTTGGAGTAATTTCACCAAAAAGCACCAATAATACAGTAATTCCTACTACTTGAAAAACAAACTCCAGAGAAGAGCCTTCAGGAAAAGAAACAGCAAATGAAGTCAAATATGCAGAAAGGACAACAATAGCAACATTGATAAAATTATTAGCAATTAAAATGGTCGCCAAAAGTTTATTTGGCTTTTTCAACAATTTAAGAATGGCACTACTTTCCTTTTCTTTTTCCAAATCATCCAGTTCGCTAGCGCTCAAAGAAAAATAAGCAACTTCAGCTCCAGAAATAAATGCAGAACAAATAATTAATACTAAAACAACAACTAAACTCGTAAGTACTTCTGCATTAAAAAGGTGCAGTTCTACTCCACTAAAGATTGATAAAATTATCGGGACGGGAACCTCTTCCAAACTATATATTATTTAATTAAAACGGTAAATCATCTGCTTTATCAGCAGATGAATCATGAGCAGGAGTTGACGCAACATTTTCTTGTGATTGTTTCCCACCTAACATAGTCATATTATCTGCCAATATCTCGGTATTATACCTAGTATTCCCTTCTTTATCCTCCCACTTTCTAGTTTTTATTTTTCCTTCAATATAAACACTAGCTCCTTTTTTAAGGTACTTTTCAGCTACTTCAGCCAAACCTCTCCATAACACAATATTATGCCACTCTGTTTGACTCACACGCTCTCCTTCTTTATTCTTATAATTCTCAGTTGTTGCTAAGGAAAAATTTGCAACCGCAACACCATTATCTAAATACCTTACTTCAGGATCTTTTCCTAAATTCCCTACCAATATCACCTTATTTACTCCAGCCATAATTACAATTATTTAAATTAGAATTTCAACAAATATATAAAATCTAAATTAATTCTATCGTCTCAAAATACTTTTCTGTCAATCGAGAAACTGGGTAAATCAACAAATCCTTTTCAGCAATAAAATCAAAATTTTTCAATTGAACATTTTTAGTTTTTAGACGCCAAAATTTCGCATGTAATTTTTGATGCGAAAGCACATGAATAAACTCAGGTGAAATAGATACTATCTCAACCTTAGCTCCATTAAAAATATTCGCCCAATCAGCTGCTACTATTACCTGTTTCTCACCTACTCTTTTATCAAACTCTAAAAAAGGAAATTCATACAATCCATTCCATATCCCCTTCTTTCGTTTTCCCAAATAAACACCCCCATTTTCCTCAATCATTAAAAAATGAAGAAACCTATTTTTAACTTTTATCTTTTTTGACTTCACAGGCAATTCAGTAATTGTATTATTATTGTAAGCCACACAAAAATCTTGCATAGGACAAACACTACAGTCAGGAGATTTTGGTTTACACTGCAAAGCACCAAACTCCATTATTGCTTGATTATAAATTGAGGCACTCTCTTCAATAAGTAGTTCTTGTGCCAACTCTTGAAATTGTTTTTTCCCGATTGTTGTATCAAAAGGAGTATCAATACCAAAAATTCTACTCAACACTCTTATAACATTTCCGTCCACAACAGCATAAGGTAAGCCAAATGCAAAAGAAGTAATAGCAGCTGCTGTATACGTACCTACACCTTTTAATTTTAATATCTTTTGATAATCATTAGGAAATTTTCCACCATAATTATCAGTAATATCTTTAGCTGTAAAATGTAAATTTCTAGCTCGGGAATAATAGCCCAATCCCTGCCACATCTTCAACACCTTGTCTTCAGAGGCATTTGCCAAATGCTCTACCTTTGGAAAGGCATTTACAAAAGCTAGATAATACGGCATCCCTTGCGCTACTCTTGTTTGCTGTAAAATGATTTCAGAAAGCCAAATATAATACGCATTGGCAGTATTGCGCCAAGGCAAATCTCTTTTATTAACATGATACCAATCTACTAACTTATTTGAAAAATTCATAACTTACTGAAAAATAAAACAATAAACTCTCTAAAAAAGACAAACGCATAATAGAAGAGCTAATTTTTTTTAATATATTTGCGCGCTCAAAAATAGTCAAGAAATTAATATAATAGAATAAAAAATGACAAAAGCAGAACTTATTAGTAAGATTTCAGAAAAAACAGGAGTCGAAAAATTAACTGCTTTAGCAGTTATTGAATCGTTTATGAATGAGATAAAAGATTCAATATCAGCTGATGAGGCTGTATTTTTAAGAGGATTTGGAACGTTTAAACCTAAGAAAAGAGCAGAAAAAACAGGTAGAAATATCAAGAAAAACACAACTATTATTATCCCTGCACACCATATTCCGGCCTTCAAACCGGCAAAAGTATTTGTAGAGGAAGTAAAGAATAACGTAAAATAAGCTTTAATAAGCAAAAAAATAAATTATGTCAGGAGCTAAGAAAAAGAAAAGATTAAAAATCGCTACTCACAAACGCAAGAAGCGTTCTAGAAAAAATAGACATAAAACTAAATAAACTCTAGTTTAACTCTAGTTTTCTTAAAACGATACGCCATGAAATACGATCTTATTATCGACTCAAGGCCTTCTGAAGTAGTGATTGCGCTTTTGCGTGATGGACTTCTAATAGAACTTCATAAAGAAAAGCACGATAACAATTTTTCAGTAGGTGATATTTACCTGGGAAAAGTCCGAAAGACAGTTCCTGGGTTAAATGCGTCATTTGTAAATGTGGGATATGAGAAAGATGGTTTTTTACATTATCTTGACCTTGGTCCACAGTTCAATTCTATCAAGAATTTTACCAGAAAAGCAATTGACAAAAAGTTAAATACAGCATCCTTAAAAAACTTCAAGAAAGAGAAGAATCTTGAAAAAGACGGGAAAATTAATGATGCTTTGAAAGGAGGTGACTTAATCCTTACTCAAATTTCAAAAGAACCTATCTCCACTAAAGGACCTAGATTAACCACTGAGATTTCTCTTGCCGGAAGATACATGGTATTATTGCCTTTTTCTGATCGAGTTTCTATTTCACAAAAAATTGAAAACCAAGAAGAAAAAGCACGATTAAAAAAATTAATCAGAAGTATAAAGCCACACGGATTTGGAGTAATCATTCGTACAGTAGCTACCGGAAAGAAAGTTGCAGAATTAGATAGTGATTTAAAAAACCTGTACAAGAAATGGCAAATCATAAGTAAAAAACTTAAAGATGCGCAACCTAACACTAGAATACTAGGGGAGCTTAACAGGTCATCAGCCATATTAAGGGATTTGTTAAGTGCAAAATTCAACAGCATTCATGTAAATAATACTGAAGTTCAGGATGAGCTAAAAGAATATCTTGCACGCATTTCCCCTGAACAAGAAAAGATTGTTAAATTGCACAAAAAGGGCACTCCTATCTTTCAGGAATTTAATGTTACCAAACAAATAAAAGGTGCATTTGGAAAAAATGTAACTATGAAAAAAGGAATCTATCTGGTAATTGAACATACTGAAGCCCTACACGTAATTGATGTAAATAGTGGCAAAAAAGTAGATGCTAAAAAAGACCAAGAAGCTAATGCTCTAGCCGTAAACTTGGAAGCTGCTGAAGAAGTAGCAAGACAATTACGACTTAGAGATATGGGAGGTATTATTGTTGTTGATTTCATTGACATGAAACAGGAGAAGAACAGAAAACTCCTGACAGAAAAAATGAAAGAAGCAATGAGTACGGATAAAGCAAAACACAATATTCTGCCCCCAACTCGATTTGGTTTAATACAAATAACAAGGCAAAGAGTTCGCCCTGAAATGACTATCGATACCCAAGAAAATTGCCCAATGTGTTCAGGGAATGGAAAGATAGATTCTAGCTTATTGTTAATTGATCAAATTGAAACTAAACTACATAACCTTACAGAAACTCGTAAAGGAGATATTCAAATTTCAACACATCCTTTTGTAGCGAGTTATATCAATAAAAAAGAAGGGTGGTTCTCTTCATCAATCAGCAAACAATGGTCCAATAAATTTGGAAGAAAAATACTCATTACTGCTGATGATCGTTTGCACTTATTGCAATATAGCGTAATAAAATAAGTTAATTTTTTTCGGCTGATATAACTCGTTTATACCAGATAACTAAAGGGATTAATGTTAAGAACATTAATCCCACACCTACAAAATAACCATATCTAATATTGTCATCAGTATTAAAAAATGGCAAAGCAAAAGCCCCTATCATTATCATTCTTACAATGATATTTAAAGAGCTAAAAACAGAATTAACTCTCCCAATTAGGTTATTCGGAACATGGTTGAAAATATAAGTCGTTCTTAAGATACGAACGCCAGCATTAGCAATTCCAAGTATCAGATTTCCTAAGAAAAATACCCAAAGTAACTTATAAACAGCCATTCCATAAAAAGCAAAGGAAACAACTACCAGCAAGATAATAATGGAAGCTACAGTATTTATTTTCCTGAATACTCTCAGAATTAGTACTCCTGAACAAATTGCACCTATTGAATAATATATTTCAGCAGAAGCATATATATTACCATCCATCTGCAAAAATTTATGCACATAGGAAGGGAGGATGACATGAACCTCCACCAAAGTAAAAGCAAAAAGCATATAAGAAAGAAAGCCAAAAACAAAAATTATTGGATGATCCTTTAGGTATTGGACACCTCCTTTCAAACGAGAAAATAAATTCCCTTTATGTACCTGTTCCTTTACGATAGGCTTGTATTTCATCAACAGAAAAATAAAGATTACAGCTATGTAAGTTATTGCATCCATTAAAAACACCTCATATATTTTCCATGCTTTAATATCAAATGGTAAACTAATACTAAACCCTGCAATTTCCAACATATTATTTTGTGTTCCTGTCAGCAATAATGCCGCAAAAGCACCTGCCAATACTGAAGTAGTTTGCCCTTGAACCTCTATGTAGGAATTCAATTTTCCATAATTTTTAGGTTCTGTAATTTCCTGCCCAAAGGCATACAAATTAGGATAATGTACATTATAGTTAAAAATAGTAATTCCAAAAACTAAAAGGACTAAAAAATCGGTCAAATAAGACATCTGAAAACCATATAAAGCAATACTTCCAATAGATGCTCCACATACTACATTAATGATAATAAAGAGTTTTTTTCTAGAGTAACGATCAATTAATGCCCCCGCATACAACCCCCAAAAAAAAGTAAGAAATGTAATCAGAATATAAGCAGACGCAAACAGTTCGGGCCGCTCAACAATTTTAACAAAATACCAAGGAATAGCTACCATACTAATCCCTTGAGCCAAACCCGAAATAATATTCGCTAAAAATAAAAGAGTAATTGCCTGTTTGTTTTGCATGGCTGCAAAAGTAGTATTTATAATCAGATTTAGTACTTTTGAAAAATGCACAATAAAAGAGTTTATGACATCAGTATTGCTATTGAACGCATTAAAAGTTATTGTGCTTTACAGGACAGATGCCAATGGGATGTACTTGAAAAAATGAGAGAATGGGGCTTACAACAAGCCACAAAAGACCATATCCTAGAAATACTAATTAATGAAAAGTATGTAGATGAAGAACGCTTTGCAAGCTCCTTTTGCAGAGGTAAATTCAGAATAAAAAATTGGGGAAAGCGTAAAATAACGAATGAACTAAAGCGCAAACAAATTTCAACAATTTGCATAAATATCGGATTACAAGAAATTGATGAAAATGACTACAATAAAGTGTTGGGAAAATTGTTCCACAAGAAGAATGACACCCTAAAAGATAAAAATCATTTTACCCGAAAAACAAAAATTGCTAACTTTTTGATGCAAAGAGGCTTTGAAAGCAATTTGGTGTGGGATAAAATAAGAGAATTAAGCGATAAATAATTACTTTTGACCAATGGTAAGCCAAGAACAAATAAAAGCCCTCACTTCAAGGAAAGATGAACTGTATAAATTTATAGGAATACAGGAAAAGCAAGAACAAGCAGATGCTTATGAAACTGAATCTCAGGGAAATGGCTTTTGGAACAATCCTAAAGAGGCACAAATCTTACTTAAAAAACTAAGCACACTAAAAAGTTGGCTAAAATCCTATAATGCAGTAGTTAATAATATTGATGAGTTATCTGTTTTACTAGAACTTGAAGCAAGTGAAGAAGAACTTGAAATTCAGCTTGAAGAAACTAAAAAATCAGTTGAAGAATTAGAGTTCAAAAATATGTTGAGTGCTGAAGAGGATAGCATGTCGGCAGTAATGACTATAAACCCAGGGGCTGGAGGTACTGAAGGACAAGATTGGGCTGAAATGCTTATGCGTATGTACCTAATGTGGGGCGAAAAAAACAAGTATAAAGTAAAAACACTCGACCTACAAAAAGCAGAACCCGCAGGCATAAAATCAGTTACTATTGAAATAGAAGGTGACTTTGCTTTTGGACATTTAAAAGGAGAAAATGGTGTACACAGATTAGTAAGAATTTCACCTTTTGATTCTAATGCAAAACGACATACTACATTTGCATCCGTTTTCATATACCCTCTTGCTGACGATAGTATTGAGATAGTAATTGACCCATCAGAAATTAGTTGGGATACCTTTAGAGCAAGTGGTGCTGGAGGACAAGGAGTAAACAAAACCGAATCGGCTGTAAGGCTGAAACACGGACCAACAGGAATTACAATTGAAAATTCAGAATCCCGGTCACAGTTAGAAAATAAAGCAAAAGCGATACAATTACTAAAATCTCAACTCTATGAGTTAGAGATTAGAAAGAAACAGGAAGAAAGAAATAAACTAGAAGGTTCAAAGAAGAAAATTGAGTGGGGTTCACAAATCAGAAGTTATGTATTACACCCCTATAAAATGGTAAAAGATTTGAGAACCAATTTTGAATCATCCAACCCTGAAAAAGTATTAGATGGAGATTTAAATGCTTTTATCAAAGCTTATTTAATGGAATTCGGACAAAATTAATTGACATGAAAATATACCACAATCCTAAGTGTAGCAAAAGCAGACAAACGCTTGCAATAGTGGAGGAGGAAACTTCAGCATTCGAAATTGTTGAATACCTTAAAAACCCGCTTTCAGCTAAAGAAATAACAGTACTTTTATCACAACTAAATATAAAACCTATTGAACTTGTAAGAACTCAAGAAACAATTTGGAAAGAAAATTACAAAGGAAAAGAATTAACGGAAATTGAAATAATAAATGCAATGGCTGAAAACCCTAAACTTATTGAACGACCAATTGTTGTTAAAAACAATAAAGCGGTATTAGGTAGGCCACCAGAAAATGTATTAAGCTTTTTTGCTTAAGCAGGAATTTGATCTTCTTCTAATTTCCCCTCTTTAGCCCAAACAAAAATAAAGTAAGGAATAATGCTAGCAAGGAAGATAATACACCAAAATGCCATTAGAAAAACAAAAACAAATATTAAAAAGCCTAGAAATTTCATAATCATTAATTTTGCACAAAGAAACAACAACAAATAAAACTATCAAAACATTTTAAGATGAAATATAGAATAGAAAAAGACACAATGGGAGAGGTTCAAGTTCCTGTAGATAAATATTGGGGAGCCCAAACTGAAAGAAGTAGAAACAACTTTAAAATTGGTGGGGCAGCAAGCATGCCTTTAGAGGTAGTTTATGGCTTTGCTTACCTAAAAAAAGCAGCAGCCCATACCAATTGTGAACTGGGTATTCTATCTGAAGAAAAAAGAGATTTAATTTCGAAAGTATGTGATGAAATATTGGAAGGAAAACATGATAATCAGTTTCCACTTGTAATATGGCAAACAGGAAGCGGCACACAAAGTAACATGAATACCAATGAAGTAATTGCAAACAGAGCTCATGTGATTGCTGGTGGCACTTTAGAAGATTCTGAGAAAACAATCCACCCAAATGATGATGTAAATAAATCGCAAAGCTCAAATGACACTTTCCCAACAGGAATGCATATTGCAGCCTATAAAACGGTTATAGAAAATACAATTCCAGGAATTGAACAATTGCGTGATACTTTAGAAGCTAAATCAGTTGCCTTTAATAAAGTAGTTAAAATTGGTAGAACGCACCTTATGGATGCAACTCCACTTACTTTAGGACAAGAATTTTCTGGCTATGTTTCTCAATTGAATCATGGACTAAGAGCATTGGATAATACTTTAGATCACTTGTCAGAATTAGCATTAGGAGGAACAGCTGTAGGTACTGGAATTAATACACCTAGAGGATATGCAGATTTAGTAGCTGAAAAAATTGCAGAATTCACAGAGCTTCCATTTGTAAGTGCTGAAAATAAATTTGAAGCTTTAGCCGCTCATGATGCTATAGTTGAAAGTCATGGTGCTTTGAAGCAATTAGCTGTTTCTTTAAATAAAATAGCCAATGACATCAGAATGTTGGCTTCAGGGCCAAGAAGTGGAATTGGAGAGATTATTATTCCATCCAATGAGCCTGGCTCATCCATCATGCCGGGAAAAGTTAATCCAACACAATGTGAAGCCATAACTATGGTTTGCGCACAAGTAATGGGGAATGATGTAGCCATCTCAGTTGGTGGTATGCAAGGACATTATGAATTGAATGTATTCAAACCTCTAATGGCAGCTAACTTCTTGCAATCAGCCCGATTAATTGGAGATGCTTGTGTTTCTTTTGATGAAAATTGTGCGATTGGAATAGAACCAAATTACGAGAACCTAAAAAAGAATTTAGACAACTCCTTGATGTTGGTTACTGCATTGAATACTAAGATTGGTTACGAAAAATCAGCTAAGATTGCAAAAACAGCTCACCAAAACGGAACAACCTTAAAAGAGGAAGCTGTTAATTTAGGCTACTTAACAACAGAAGAATTTGATGAATGGGTAAAACCAGAAGACATGTGTGGAGGAATGAGTTAGAGTATTAAGTATTTATTTTGTAGTTAGAAAATAAAAAAAGCCGAGTAACACTCGGCTTTTTTTTATAAGTACTGCTAGATTTAATAACCCTAAACAAGATAGCTAGCTCAAACTTTACTGAATAACTAATTTTTTATTTACTTCACCAAACTCACTTATTACTTTAACAAAGTAAATTCCTTTAGCTGTATTAGATAAATCAATTAGCTTTTTATACATATCATTTGAGGATTTTACATTTTCAGTAAAAATTATTTCTCCAGTAAGATTAATAATATTAATTTGATTCATCTTTGAATTATTATCTTTGAATTCAATGGTTAATAACCCATTATTAGGATTTGGATAAATCTCAAAACTATTTTTAGTTAGCTCCGAAACACTACTAATAATGTTTGTTACTTCAAACATTGCGGTATCACTCATACAGCCATTAGCATCAACAACAAAACACCAATACCATCCATTAGCTGTTGGTGTGATAACTTGTGTTGTTTCTCCTGTATTCCAGTTATAGGTAGTAGCAGAAGTTACTTCTAAGTCAGTACCATTTTGAGTAATAATAGCTGATGGATTACCCGTTATTGTTAAATCTAAAGTCACAATACTATCGCAACCAGAAGCTAATTGCAGAGTCCAGGTTGCAGAATTATTAGATGAAGTATAAGTATTACCATCAATCCAAGTATACGTATTACAAGCTGTTTGCGCATCTGTTGATGAAGCATTACTATTTATCGTTAAATCTAAAGTGATTATACTATCGCAACCACTAACTGTTGTAGAAGTGTAAGAAGCAGTATTATTGGATGAAGTATAAGTATTTCCGTCAATCCAAGTATACGAATCACAAGCTGTTTGCACATCTGTTGATGAAGCATTACTATTTATCGTTAAATCTAAAGTGATTATACTATCGCAACCAGAAGCTGATTGCAGAGTCCAAGTTGCAGAGTTATTGCTAGCTGTATAAGTATTACCATCAATCCAAGTAAACGTATTACAAGCTGTTTGTACATCAGTTGTATTGATTGTGCTAGTCATGGTTAAATTTAAAGTAATAATACTATCACAACCAGAAGCTGATTGCAGAGTCCAAGTTGCAGAGTTATTGCTAGCTGTATAAGTATTACCATCAATCCAAGTAAACGTATTACAAGCTGTTTGTACATCAGTTGAGGTAATAAGTGCCGGCTCAATTATAGTGTCAAGTACAATAATATTTGTACCATTTGCATCTGTAATTGTACAGGTATATATTCCAGCTGAAAGATTATTAATCATTGATGTTGTAGCAGTTGTATTCCATGCATAACTATATGGTGATGCACCCCCAGTTGCAAATACTTCAATCATACCATCTGTATTTCCATTACAACTAATATCAGTAACAATAGTAGAATCTGCTAATGGTGTAGTTCCTCCTCCTGTAGCTTCTACTTTAACATTATCAATCCCCCAGTAGTCACCATCCTCCCCCCAATAATCAAATGATATTACTAACGAATCTGATAAATAATTATCTAAAGATATACTCACAGTTCCTGATATAGTAGAGGTAAAACGCTGTAACATACTCCAACCTAAAGAAGAAGAATAACACCATACTTCTGCTGTATCCACCCACCAAGGACTGAAATCATGATCAAATGTAAGGGTGGCAGAGGTATAGGAAGAAGCATCTGCAACTGGAGTCATTAAGTAAGTAAGAGCTATACATCCACCTACCAATCCAGCCCAACTAGATGCGAAAGCATGATCACCTGTTAATGTTCCAGCGCCAGTTGCAATTTGCCATCCAGTAACACAATTTCCTCCTGATTGAACAGTCCATGTTGCAGGAATACCAGAAGTAAAATCTTCTGAAATTAGTGTTGTTTGTGCGCTTGCAATTCCAGTACTAAAAATAAAAAATAATACTGATAAAATTATGTAAAAATTTTTCATAATAATTAATTTTAAAATTTGCCTACTCTTACTTAGGTTTTCGGCTTCCCCATTTTATTGTAACAATATTAAGCCTAAAATCATTCTTAGAAAATAGATATTAGGTGAGTAGTTCATTTTAATCGGTAGAAATTATTTTACTAGGGAAGGGAAAACCCATAGTCATAAATGAGAGCTCCCCTAAAATAGTAGCAGATAACTATTTTACGTATCATCTATTTTAAATTTACTGATCATTTTTTAGGTATTTTGACATGTATTTAACATCTTTGTGATATGAAGATCAAAACCATAATATTAGATGACAACCCAGAACATCTTTCTTATTTAGAAAATCTTCTTTCAGGAATAGAAGAAGTGGAGCTAATACATAAATTTATAAATCCGACAAAAACAAAAGAGTGGTTGCAAAAAAATAAAGTAGATTTATTAATAACCGATATTGAAATGAGTCACCTAAACGGCTTGGAATTAATAGACCAATTAGAAAAACCACCACAAGTAATATTTGCAAGTTCCTACCCTAGTTATGCTGCAAAAAGCTTTAAATTTGAACCCTTACATTACTTAATAAAACCCATAAATGAAATAGATTTACAAATAGCAATAGAGAGATTTAATAATAAAATTGGAGGTTCAGTAACAGAAGAATATATCATTATTAAAGAAGGTCATTCGCTCTTTCATAAAATAAATCATTCTGATATATTATTTATTGAGGCAGACAATGATTATATAAAAGTAATTTGCAAGGATAAAGAACACAGAACACATTGTACCTTAAAAGAAATAGAAAATAGATTGTCCGCAAACTTTATTAAAACGCACAGAAGTTATCTGGTAAACCGCACTCAAATTGATAAACTAAATGGAACTTTTTTACTTGTTAAAAATTATACAATACCTGTTTCTAGGGCATACAAACAAGATGTCTATAATAAAATTGGGATCTAAACTTTATTTGCCAAAACAATACTAACCTTACTTCCTTTCTCATCAGAATCAATTATAAGCTCCCCTTCATTTAATTTCATAAATTCAATACACAAGTCAATCCCTATTCCTAATCCTTTGGATTGATGATTAAATTCAAACCCACAACCATTATCCTTAATTTCAATTTTAGTTATTGTTTCATTTTCTTCAATTGAAATCCTAATTTCAGATTTTTCTGGAGAATATTTTATAGCATTATGTAAAATATTTCTAATAACAATACGAATTGTGTTTTCATCTGCAAAGGCAATACAATCTTCTTTATATTCCTTTATAATATTTATATTCTTATCTAAAATTTGTGTTTTCAGTAAGTCAATTGTTTCTTCAATAATTTCATTTAAATCCAGATTTTTAGGATGTAAAATAATCTTATCTAAATGTTCGGCAGACCAATTTAACAAGTTATCAAATTCCAACAACAATACATCCGACCCTTTTTTAATCAATCTTAAATTATCAGCACCTTCTGATTGAGACAAAAGATTAATTGATACAACACTCCCTCTTAAATCATGTGAAATAATAGAAAATAAACGATCTTTAGTTTTGTTAGAGTTTTTTAACTGAAGGTTTATTCTATTTTCTTTTTTTAAGAAGAAATAAATAACTATAAACAACATTAGGAAACTCAATATCATTATAGTTCTAAGCTTCTTTTCTGATTCTAATTGTAAAATTTCATTCTCTTTTTTAAAGAAAATCATTTGGTTGTCTTTTTTATCTAATATAGCCAAGTTCATTGGAGATTTATACAATGATTCTAAAGAGTCTGACTTATTTCTATACTCCAAAGCCAACTTATAATCTCCCATTTTCTTATACGTTTCAGAATAACAAGACATATAATGATACTCTACTTCATTATCATTTAATAAGGGGGCTACTTTTTCAGCTTCTTTACAATGGTATAAAGCACTATCTAACTGATTTGTTCTTAAAAAATACCCAACAATAAAAGCGTGATATTGAAAGTTTTGAAGTTTTGCCTTTGGCAATTCAGGCATAACTACTCTAGCAGAATCAAAATAAGTATGAGATAGATCATCATGTTGATTAGCTAATAAATAATAGTAATTTGACAAATACTGATTGTTCGCAATCCTTTTTGAGAATTCTATTCCTTTGTTGAGTCTATTTGTAACCTTATATAAAACAAATAAAACAGAATGATAATCTTCCTTTAATGCAATTTCCTCAGCAATATCTAAATAATAAGCTGCTGAGGAATCCTTTACCTTTACATATAACAAACCCAAATTGAGAAAAACTTCAGCTTTTAAGTCTTGAAAATTTTCCGTATCCTTTAAAAGTGATAATGATTTAGTATAAGCAAAAGAGGATTCACCCCACTCTCCATAGGTTTGATATCTTAAGCCTAGATGATTATAAGATGAAGAAAGTTCGAAAGTTTGTTTAATATTTTGAAAAATAGAAATAGCATCTTGCAATACAATTATTGCACTATCCCTATTTCCTTTTTGGTTATGTTGTTCAGATATTTCCCAGTAATACTCTGCATTTTTTGTTTGTGCCAAAAGCAAAAAAGGCATACATAAAATTAGTAAAGCATTTTTCATAACCTAAGCCATGTCCGTTTTTTGTTTTAATTTTACATCCGCAACAAATTGTTTTATTTGTTGTTCATCTTCTTTTTTGCAAACAAGTAGTATTCCGTCATTTTCTACTACAATATAACCATTTAGTCCTTGCAGTACTACTAATTTATCTTTTGGCACATTAATGATGTTATTGGTTGATTCATACAATCTAACGGAATCACCTTGTACTGCATTGTTATTTTCATCTAAATCCAATTGCTTGTAAAGCGATCCCCAAGTCCCTAAATCACTCCAGCCCAAATCAGCTGGATACACATAGACGTTAGTCGATTTTTCCATAATTCCATAGTCAATTGATATATTTTTACAACCCGGGAAAACCCTATCAATATACTCAATTTCTTTTTCCGTGTTATAGTATTTCTTCCCTTCTTCAAAGACATCATACATATCACGTAAATGTTTACGATAGGCTAAAGTTATTGATTTTGCACTCCAAATAAACATTCCTGAATTCCATAAAAAATCCCCACTATCCAAAAAATTAAGGGCCAATTCCTGATTTGGTTTTTCAGTAAACGTTTTCACTTTTCGTACTTTTTTATGCCCCACCAAATCCTCATCAGTAAATTGAATATAGCCAAAACCTGTATCAGGCCTACTAGGAGTAATCCCTAAGGTTAAAAGCACATCATTTTTTGCACACACCTCCAAGCAATCATTCATTACTCTTACAAATTCATCTTCCTTTATAATGATGTGATCAGAAGCTGCAATAATCATGTTTGCTTCTGGATTTTTACTTTGGATTTTAAAAGCAGCAAAAGCCACACAAGGTGCAGTATTACGCATTGCAGGCTCACATAGGATATTTTTCTCTATAACATCCGGAAGCTGTTGCAAGCACAAATGCTTGTAGTTTTTATTGGTAACAATCAGTATATTTTCAGCAGGACATATCCTTGCTAATCGCTTAAAAGTCTGTTGTATTAGAGTTTCTCCTGTTCCTAGTATATCTAAAAATTGCTTTGGAAAGTCTGATTTACTCATTGGCCAAAAACGGGATCCTATCCCGCCAGCCATAATTACAGCATAATTATTTTTATTCATTTTCTATTTCTTATTTTCAATCTTGAACGCTAAAATACAACAAAAAGAATTAGCTTTTATTGTATGGGAATAACTTCTGCTAATGGGTGAAATAAATACACCTTATTACTAGTGCATTCAACACATTTGTATAGCTTTCTTAATTGTTTTCCTTTTTTAAATATCTTTCCATTAGGAATTGAAAAGACACTCTCCTCATCAATATCTGAAATAGTAAGCACTTTAACACGATCATATTTTTTTAAAACGGAAGCTAAATTCATATCCGTTAAAGTAGAGGCTTTAGGATTCTTCAAATGAAGACTCAACACCTTAAGCACATCACTAGGGAAAATTGTTGGGTTTAAAAAGTTTAACATCATTGCTTTAAATGTATCCTGCCATTGCTTTCCATGTGGAGCAACTCCACTTTTGTGCTTTACATAAATAAAAGCATGTGCCAATTCATGAGTTAGGGTAATCAAAAAAGAATAGGGGTTCAAATCATTATTTATACTAATGTATAAGGCATCCTTAACTCCCTTAAAGTCCCCTAACTTTGTTTTTCTAGGAGCAGCTATTTTGAGCTGAACATCAAGTTCATTAATCCAATGCTTAATTTTCTGGAAAGAAGGTGCTGGTAAAAATGCTTTTAAAGCATCCATTAACTTAATATTTGATAAGCAATAAAGCTAGATAAGTAAGCTAATACTCCCATATACAAAAACTGAATTACGGGCCATTTCCAATGCTTTGTTTCTCGGTAAACAATAGCCAATGTACTCATGCACTGCATGGCAAAAGCATAAAATAACATTAAAGAAATACCAACTGCTGGCGTAAAAAAGGCCTCTCCTGTTTCTTGGTTTTTTACATTTTTTAAGCGTTCTTTTATGGATTGTATATTATCATCACCTACACTATATATAGTTGACATAGTACCAACAAACACCTCACGAGCAGCAAAGGATGTAATTAAAGAGATTCCTATTTTCCAATCAAATCCTAAAGGCTTAATAGCCGGCTCAATGGTTTTTCCAATAATCCCCGCATAGGATGCTTCTAGTTTATCAGCTGCAATATGCATTTTAGCATCTGATTTCCCAGCCCATTCTTGTTCAATTTGCTCAAATTTATTTCCTGGAGCAAAAGAAGAAAGAAACCATAATACAATTGAAATAGCAATAATAACTTTACCGGCATCAAACAAAAACACTTTTACTTTTTCGATAATTGTATAAAATACAGTTTTCCAATCCGGAATTTTATAGGAAGGCATTTCCATAATATAATAGGAGCGCTCTTTGGATTTTATGATAAACTTCATAAGGTAAGCCACTCCAATTGCTGATACAAATCCAATCAGATAAAAAATCATCAGTACCAAACCTTGCAGATTAAATCCTAGAAAATCCTCAGCAGGAATTATCATAGAAATAATAAGAGTATAAACAGGCAGCCTAGCCGAACAGGACATAAGTGGCGTTACCATAATGGTAATTAACCTCTCCTTCCATGAAGAAATCGTTCGTGCGGACATAATAGCCGGTACAGCACAAGCAGCCCCACTTAACAATGGAATGATTGACCTTCCATTCAATCCAACACCTCTAAGTAATTTATCAGTAATAAAACTCACTCGGGCCATATACCCTGTGTCTTCCAGAAAGGCAATAAACGCAAATAAAAACGCAATTTGTGGCACAAAAATAACAATCCCCCCAAGCCCTGCTAAGATACCATTGACCAACAAATCATTCAACATTCCTTTTGGTAATGCATTGGAAGTCCAAATGGATAAATCAGTAAACAATCCATCAATTAATTCCATAGGATAAGCCGACCATGAAAAAACAACTTGAAACAATAAAAATAAAATAGAAAGAAAAATAACATAGCCTAAAACAGGGTGGATTAACAAATCATCTAATCTTTTAGTAAAGTGATACTTCCCTACAGGAGCCCCTTTTTTAACAGTAGAGAGAATAATTTTATCAATTACTTTATACCTTTTTACAGTCTCTTTTGCTTGTGCGCGTTCAGGGATAATCTCATATTGTTTGCACAATTGGTTTAATTCACACCTGTTCAATTCCTCACCACTTAACTTTTGCTTACACAATGCCAAAAAAGAAGCGTAATTATTCTCTACTCCTCTAATTTCATTCGCCTTTTCAATTACTCCTTTAAAAATTTTACTTACATCCAAAAAGGGTTTCTTTGGCTTTTCATCTATTGTATTTATAATTGCTTCTTTTAAACTCTCAATTCCTTTTCTCTTTCTGGCATTAATAGCTACTACTTGTATTCCTAATTCTTCCGATAATAAATCTACATTTACAAGTATTCCTTTTTTGGTAGCAATATCAACCATATTTAAAGCCAACACAACATTCATGTTTAAATCAATAACTTGCGTAAGTAAAAAAATGGAACGCCTTAAATTGGTAGCGTCTGCAATTATTACGACAACATCAGGATAATCTTCATCCGTATTATTACATAGTACTTGTTGTGATACCTCCTCATCCATTGATTTTGGAAATAATGAATAAGTTCCTGGCAAATCAATTATCTCAGCAACAATATCAGTTGATAAGATTGATTTACCTGTTTTCTTTTCAACTGTAATACCTGGATAATTTCCTACTTTTTGTTTTAAACCCGTAAAGGCATTAAATAAAGTAGTTTTCCCTGAATTTGGGTTTCCAGCTAAAGCAATTTTAATCTTCCTTTTACTCATCCTTCAATAATTTTACGTCAATCTTCATAGCATCTTCTTTTCTGATGCTTAGTACATAAGAAGAAACTAATATAGCAATAGGACCACCAAAAGGAGCTTTTCTGACAACTTCAATTTTTTCTCCTGGAGTACATCCCATTTCTAATAGTTTTTGTTCTAAATCACTATCAGAAATTGACCGCATTTCTCCCTTAGTACCTATTGCTAAATTAGCTAATTTTTGCATGAGGGCAAATGTAGTTATTTAGATTCAATCTAAAGTAAAACTACAGCAAAATATTACTAGGTATGACTTTGAACAGAAGAAAAGTTAGGACAAGTATTACAGCCGTTTTTTTTAATAACTCCGCAAGCAGTAAACAAAAATAAAACGAGAATAAATAAAATAAGGTATTTTTGTATTTTCATAAGTATGTGCAAATTTAAATAAATTACTTACTTTTCTGCCAATATGATAAAACTACTTCACCATCTAGGGCTCTACTTCATTATGATGAAGAAAGTCATAAGTACTCCTGAAAAATGGAGCGTTTTCAGAAAACAGCTAGTCTTAGAAATGGAAAAAGTTGGACTCAACTCAGTGAGCTTAGTAATTATTCTTTCCTTTTTTGTTGGGGCAGTAGTTAGTATACAAACTGCTTTTAATATGACAAGTCCGTTACTCCCCGCCTATTTAGTTGGATTAGCAAGTCGTGATTCCTTAATTTTAGAATTCTCCCCAACAATGATTTCATTAATCTTAGCCGGAAAAGTAGGCTCAAGTATAGCATCAGAAATAGGAAGTATGCGCATAACTGAACAAATTGATGCTTTGGAAATTATGGGAATTAATTCTGCCTCTTTTCTTATCTTACCAAAAATAATTGCCGCTATTTTCTTTTTTCCATTGCTAATAATAATGAGTATGGGTGTAGGAATGATTGGCGCATGGGCTGGCGGTTTATCCTCTAATGTAACGACTGCTGATTTTATGTATGGATTAACATATCAGTTTCAGCCATTCTACATCACTTATGCAGTTGTAAAAACGATCTTTTTTGCATTTATAATATCCTCTGTTTCTGCTTATTTCGGCTACTACACAAAAGGAGGGGCAATAGCCGTAGGAAAGGCAGGTACTAGTGCTGTAGTAACCAGCAGCATACTTATACTCTTATTCAACTATATATTAACTGACATTATTTTATCATGATAGAAATACAAAATATTGAAAAACATTTTGGCGATAATCATGTCCTAAAAAATGTATCCTTTTCTTTTGATAAAGGAAAAACTAATCTAATTATTGGGGAGAGCGGATCAGGAAAAACAACATTAATAAAAATAATGATTGGCTTGCATGATATCGATAGTGGAACTGTACTATTTGATGGAGTAGATTTTAACACTATAAAAACAAAAGAACAAAGAATTATTAGGCAAGAAATAGGGATGCTTTTTCAAGGAGGAGCTCTCTATGATTATATGACTGTTGAGGAAAATATCATGTTCCCTCTTACCATGTTTACCGACAAAAGTGATGAGGAAAAATTAGAAAGAGTTAATTTCTGTTTAAAACGAGTAAATTTGGAAGGGAAAAATAATTTAATGCCTAGTGAACTAAGTGGAGGAATGACAAAAAGAGTAGCCATTGCCCGTGCAATAGTAATGCAGCCAAAATACCTATTATGTGATGAGCCCAACTCAGGGCTTGACCCAAAAACGGCCATAATAATTGATAATTTAATTCAAGAAATTACTAAAGAATACAACATTACCACAATTGTAAATACACATGACATGAACTCTGTAATGGAAATTGGAGAAAACATTGCATTTATTCATAAAGGTGAAATATGGTGGGCAGGAAGCAAGGAAAAACTCCTGAATTCAGAAAATAAAGAATTGAATGATTTTGTTTTTGCATCCGAACTCTTTAAAAGAATAAAAAGCTAAGATGAAAAATGTTAGAGCAAAAAAACATTTAGGACAACATTTCTTAAATGACGCGAAAATAGCATTTGACATTACTAACCTATTAAGTGATACAACAAAAAATGTAGTAGAAATAGGCCCAGGAATGGGGGTGCTCACTCAGTTTTTGGTGAAAAAAGACTTTACAACTGAAGTAGTGGAAATTGACACTGAAAGTGTTTTTTACCTCAGATTAAATTACCCAGAATTAGCCGAAAAGATTACAGAAGGTGATTTTTTACAACTCAATCTAAAAGAAAAATACCCCTACAACTTTTCATTAATTGGGAATTTCCCTTACAATATTTCCTCCCAAATCCTATTTAAAGCCCTTGAAAATAGAGACCAAATACCTGAGTTAGTAGGGATGTTTCAAAAAGAAGTTGCTGAAAGAATCGCTTGCAAAAAAGGAAAAAAAAGGGGGATTCTATCCGTTTTCCTACAAGCATTTTATGATATAGAATACTGCTTTACTGTAAATGAAGATGTCTTTACCCCTCCACCAAAAGTAAAATCAGGAGTTATAAGACTGGTAAGAAACAACCGAAAAGAACTCCCTGTTGACGAACAAAAATTTAAACGAGTAGTAAAGGCAGGATTTAATCAGAGGAGAAAAACTTTGCGGAACGCTTTAAAACCTTTTACTTTAATAAATGAAAGTGAAATAGCAAATTTACTACCTTTGCGAGCTGAACAATTGTCAGTTGATGATTTTATAAAACTAACCAATCATGTCGGATAGAATAGAAATAAATAATTCCTACATTGAGCAAATAACTGCTTTAATTGAAGCAAATAATTCAGCAGAATTAAGTGTAATTATTGCCGATTTACACATTGCTGATATTGCAGAAATTATTGAAGATTTATCCATCAGTAATGCCCATTTTTTATTTGACCTAATTGAAGAAGAAAAATCAGCTACTGTACTAGTAGAACTTGAGGACGATACACGAGAAGAACTTTTATCTGATTTAACGGCAAAGGAAATTGCTGAGGAAGTAATTGATAACTTAGAATCAGATGATGCCGCAGATGTAATTGGAGAATTATCAGAAGACAAAAAAGAAGAAGTTCTTTCTCATATTGAGGACATTGAACGCGCTAGTAACATTAGTGATTTATTAACTTACCCTGAAGATACTGCAGGTGGGTTAATGGCAAAAGAACTGATAAAAGTAAATGAAAATTGGAACACCCTGCAATGCCTTAAAGAAATGCGAAAGCAAGCGGAAGATGTAAAAATAGTACACACTATATATGTAGTGGATGATCATGATAAATTATTAGGTTCATTATCCCTAAGACGATTATTACTTGCCGAAAAGGGTTTAGCAATAAAAAGCATTGTAAATACCGATATCGTATCGGTTAAGGCTACTGAAGATGATGAGGATGTAGCTAATATCATGAATAAATACGACCTAATTGCCTTGCCAGTTGTTGATGATTTGAACCGACTGATAGGTAGAATTACTTTTGATGATGTAATGGATGTTGTAAAAGAAGAAGCTGAGAAAGATTACCAAATGGCTTCAGGTATATCAGAGGATATAGAAAGTAGCGATAGTGTTTGGGAGCTTACCCGTGCACGATTACCTTGGCTACTTATTGGAATGATAGGAGGACTTTTAGGCGCAAAAGTAATTGGAATATTTGATTTAGAAAATAATTTTGAATTGGCATTTTTCATCCCTCTGATTGCTGCAATGGGAGGAAATGTAGGGGTACAATCAGCAGCAATTGTTGTGCAAGGTTTAGCCAATGACTCTTTAAAAATGGAAAATATTTTTCAGAAATTAGTAAAAGAGCTGGGGGTAGGATTATTAAATGGAATCATTTGTTCTATTATAATTCTAGGAGCAGCATTTGGCTTAGGCTATAGCATGGAACTCAGCCTAACCGTAAGCATCTCATTACTAGTAGTAATTGTTTTTGCAGCAGTTTTTGGAACCTTTATTCCTCTTACTTTAGAAAAATATAAGATTGACCCTGCATTAGCAACCGGACCTTTTATCACCACTGTAAATGATGTATTAGGCTTATTTATCTATTTTATGATTGGGCAAGCAATCCTTTAATATGAAAATCCTTTTTATTGATACCGTACACTCTTTTCTAAAACAAGAGTTAGAAGAACAACATCACATTTGCAATACGGCTTATGATAAAAGCAAGACTGAAATTCAGAAAATCATTCATGAGTATCAAGGAGTAGTTATCAGAAGTAGATTTAAAATTGACAAGGAATTTATTGATTACGGAAGCAACTTACAATTTATTGCCAGGGCAGGAAGTGGGCTTGAAAATATTGATGTAGACTATGCAGAAAGTAAAAACATACATTGTTACAATGCTGCTGAAGGAAACCGACAAGCAGTAGCTGAACAAGCTTTAGGGATGTTACTTTCCCTTTTCAACAACTTAAATAAAGCTGACCAGGAAATACGCAATGGAATTTGGGAACGAGAAGGCAACAGAGGCATAGAACTTTCTGGAAAAACGGTTGCGATAATAGGTTATGGAAATAATGGATCAGCTTTTGCAGAAGTTTTAAAAGGATTTGATGTAAAGATATTAGCTTACGATAAATACCTAAAGGATTACTCTCATAAAAGCAGCATAGAAACGATTTATAAAGAAGCAGATATCGTGAGTTTACATATTCCTTTAACTGATGAAACTACTTATTTAGTAGGTGATGATTTTATAAATAATTTTACGAAATGCTTTTACCTTATTAATACTGCAAGGGGGAAATGTGTAAATACAAAACACTTAGTTGCGGCTATAGAGTATGGTAAAATAAAGGGCGCTTGCCTTGATGTATTGGAATACGAAAAAACTTCATTTGAAAACTTAAGCAAAGAAGGACTAACTACTGACATGCAATACTTAGTTGATAGCTCAAAAACCATCCTCAGCCCTCATGTTTCGGGTTGGACTTTAGAAAGTAATGTGAAAATTGCTAAAGTATTGCTGCAGAAAATTACTTCTGATTTTCAGCAATAAGGCCATCAATTTCAGCCGTCATTTTTTTCATGCTTTCTATCGCCTCATCTAAAGAGATGTATGCTGCATCTTTCACACTGCTAAAAGTAGTACCAATTGAATTGAACATTCCTTGGTAGTAAGCAATTCCTTCATTCATGTTTGCCGTAAAAGCATTCAAATATCTACCTGATTTTCTTTCCCAATTATTCTTATGTTCCTCAATTTTTTCAGACAAATACTTCAAATACATCCCTAATTCATTCACGAACATATTAGGTCGGTCGGCACGAACAATACCCTCATCACCATTATAGATATGGTGAGACATTTCTTGTAAAGAAAGTTCCTGATCAAAATAGGCCATATTAGGTCCAGGACAAATTGAAACCCCAAAACTTTCACGAGTATTTAAACCATAATTAATAACTGCAGTAGCAGCCAAGCCCATACACAAACAGGCTTTATCCGTAATTTGATTTGAAATTCCTTTCTCTTCAATTTTATTTTTCTGGAATAAACGAGAAGCTGTACACACTCCTTCTGTTCCGTATTCATTGCTCAATGCCAAAAATTTTCTTGGGCAAGGACTTCCAGGTTTTCCATCTTCAATCTTCTGAAATTTCTCTACATCTTTTGATGAGTCCCTTAGGTTGTTAAACGGCACACCAAGTGGAGAAACATTACTCAAATATAAATCTTTTTCCTTTGCTTCTTGCAATTGCTTACGAGTTGCAGGGTCAACAGTAGTTGCTTCAGGAACTAACAAGAAAGGCGTACCCCAACCTACAGTATCTAATTTATAATGATCAATCAAAAAATTATGTTCTTCAGCAGTAGCAACACCCCCTTGAGCAGTAATTGTAATTGCTAAAGTATCATTAGGAACTACTTTTCCATTTGTTTCCAATGCTGGTTTACAAATTGCATAAAGTTCATCAACTAACTCTTGTCTTCTGTCTCTGAATTCTGCAAGAATTGGCCCCATTAAGTGACCATCAGTTGCAAAAGCGTGTCCTCCACAATTAAGCCCTGATTCAATACGGTATTCCGAAATCCAAAGCCCTTTTTTAGCTAAAAATTTACCTTGTATAATTGCTGACCTGTAATCAGAAACTTTGAGTATTATTTTCTTTTTGATATAGCCATTTGCATCTGGAAAGAAATCGTCAAACTGAGCAATATAACCATACAATCTTGGATTCATTCCTGCCGAAAAAATTACGGATGATGATAAATCAGAATTAGCGTAACCTCTTAATCCTGCATGTGCATCATTATATTCTGAAGGTAATTCTTCTTTTTTAAAGTAATTGGTTTTATCAACTTTCGTCATGATGTTTACATCAATACTTCCCATTAATAAATTATCCTTTAACCAAGCCGATAAATCCTCAAAACTAAATGAACTAGCAATTCGTTTATTAAATTCCTTTTTCACTTCACTACTATCAGGTAGCATTGCAAAATATTTTTTTACCTCCTCAAACTTATCCTTAGTTGCAGTCGTAAATTTTTCAAATTTTTCGGATGCAATTTTATTTACCATATTCAGGTAAGAAGTAATCCTATCCGCACGATAATCAATAGTGTTATTTTTTATCTCTTCATAAGATAAATTATTTAAACCACTATAATATTTTCTTAAGCGTTCTAATAAAACATCATCCGCCAAAGCAATAACAGTATTAATACCATAATGCGCTACTTTTAATGGAGAATCAGCTGTAAAAGCTGTACCCATTACTGGAATATGAAAAGTATGAGATGCAGTCATAATTGTGCTATTTTTAGGGTGCAAAGATACTGAATAAAAAGACAATAAAAACAAGCTAACAATTAGCGAGCAATAAGCTGTATTGTGTTGTGCGATTTTTGCTCCAAAACAACATCCTTATCTTGTAAAAACTGCTCAATAGATTTTTTGGTGTAATGCCTAATCGTAAAAAGGCTTAAATTATCAATATAAAAGACCTTAAAAAAAGCATTTAAATCCTTAATTAATTGTGGAATTTTATGCCTATCATTATCCACGCAAATTGAGAAAGATACAGCCGAATTTTGCATTAAATTAACCCCAACTCTATGTTTCGCTAAAATTGAAAAAATCTGACTCATATGAGTCTCAACAATAAAAGCTAAATTTTCATCAGAAATAGAAATAAGAATTTGATTTTCCTTTACAATAAATGAAGGGATTATAGGATTAGTAATCAATCCTTCCCGAATGCTTGTTCCTTCATTTACTTCATTGATGAATGATTTAATCTGTAAAGGAATATTTTTCTTTTTTAAGGGTTGAATTGTTTTTGGATGGATCACTTTCGCACCAAAAAAAGCCAATTCAATAGCTTCATCAAAAGAAACTTTATTTAAAAGTGTAGCATCTTCAAAATGTTTAGGATCAGCATTCATCATTCCAGGCACATCCTTCCAAATAACTACTTCTGTCGCATCCAAACAATAGGCCAATATAGCAGCTGTAAAATCACTTCCTTCCCTCCCTAAAGTCGTGGTAAAGTTTTCTGAAGTACATCCAATAAAACCTTGAGTAACAGTACGCTTAGCTTTTATTGTGTTTTTAATAAAGGTGGTTGTCGTTTCCCAATCCACTTTTGCATTCCGATACAAATTGTCTGTTCGGATTAAGTCCCTTGCATCCAGCCATGTATTTTCAAAACCAATTTGACTTAAATAAGCACTCATAATTCTGGTTGACAGGAACTCTCCTATTGAAACTATTTGATCATAATCATAAGCATAATCCTGACTTGGCTCCTCCTCTAACACCCACTCAATCTCAACAAATAAATTATTTACCTCATTAAAAATAGAATGTTCTTTAGCAAATAAATCATTGATAATATTCTCATGAAAATCTTTTACTTTTTGCAAGGCTTGTGTTGCATCAGTAGAATTTTGAACATAGGCTTCAACTACTTGCTCCAACATATTAGTAACCTTTCCCATTGCAGAAAACACAATCACCAACTGTTCATCACTATGTCTTTTAAGGATTTCTCCTATCTTTTTTATCCCCTGAACATCTTTTATTGATGTCCCTCCAAACTTAAATACCTTTACCATTTATCCTTAAATATTCTGCCACAAAGTAAAGATTATTTTCTCATCAAATCCCTTTAAATTTTAGATATTTGCAATCAAGAAAAACAACAAATATGAAGATTGCATTCTTAACTTCTGGAGGTATCGCTCCTTGCTTATCTGCTTCAATTGGTCGCTTAGCTGAAAATTATTTAAACAACCATCCTGATGCAGAAATTATAGGCTACTTAAACGGATACAAGGGCTTACTACTTGGAAACTCAATTTCCTTTCCGAAATCCCTTTTAGGAAATACTGATAAATTCTATCAATTTGGAGGCTCACCAATAGGAAATAGCAGAGTAAAACTCACCAATATTGACGATTGTATTAAAAAAGGATATGTTCAAGATGGAGAAAACCCATTAACAATTGCTGCCAATCAATTGATAAAAGATGGAATTACTATTTTACATACAATTGGTGGAGATGACACCAACACAACAGCAGCTGATTTATCCAATTACTTAAAAGAAAATAACTACAACTTAACGGTAGTTGGTTTGCCAAAAACGGTTGATAATGATGTTTATCCAATAGCACAAACCTTAGGCGCTTGGACAGCAGCAGAACAAGGTGCTATCTTTTTTGAAAATGTAGCGAATGAAAATACGACTTCTGACAGACAATTAATTATTCATGAAGTAATGGGAAGGCATTGCGGATGGCTAACAGCTGCTACAGCATTAGCCTACCGAGAGAGATTAGATAATATCCATTTCATCCCTGAAATCGGACTTAACAAAGAAAAATGGGAAGTACACTCTGTACTTTTACCAGAGGAAGAAATTGATTTTGACAAAGAATGTGAACGCTTAAATAAAGTGATGGACAAGCACGATTGTGTAAATGTATTTTTAAGTGAAGGTGCAGGAATGGATGTCATTATTGCTGAAACAGAAAAGGCGGGAGAAACTGTTTTGCGTGATGCATTTGGTCATGTTAGTTTGGACGACCTCAACCCAGGACAATGGTTCGCAAAACAATTAGGGAAACGCTTAGATGCAAACAAAGTTTTAGTTCAAAAAAGTGGTTATTTTGGACGTTCCTCAAAAGCTAACCAAGCGGATTTAGATTTAATATTTGAAGTAGCTGACCATGCAGTACAAAGTGCAGTGGCAGGAACAAGCGGTGTAGTGGGCTGGGATGAAGACAATAATAACATGCTAAGTTGCATTGACTTCAGCAGAATTAAAGGAGGGAAACCATTTGACACTTCATTGGAGTGGTACAAAAAAATGATGAACGAAATCAAGGCCATCTAACTTGAGTAAGCAAGCTCCATTATTAACTTATTTTGGCGAACCAAAACAAGCTGATGTTATACAATTAGCATTGGAAAATGAACAAGCAAAAATTCAACTTACAGGTTTAATTGGATCTTCATTTGCTCTTACAGCAAGTGCTGTGGTGCGCGAAAGCAACACTCCTCATTTATTTATTTTCAGGGATAAAGAGGCTGCCTCCTATTTTATAAATGATATTGAAAATTTATTACGGAATGAAGTTTTCTTTTTCCCTGCATCCTATAGAAGAGCTTACCAACTAGAAGAAACTGACAATGCGAATATCTTATTAAGAGCAGAAGTCCTTAACAAACTAAACAACAAGCGTAACCCTATAATTGTAACTTATTCTGAAGCACTGTCAGAAAAAGTAGTAAGCCGAAAGGAACTTAAAAAGCACACCATTAACCTAAAAGTGGGTGATGAAGTAGCCATTGATGATTTGGAAGAAATATTACTGAACTTACATTTTGAAGCTGTTGATTTTGTAATTGAAGCAGGGCAATATTCAATAAGAGGAGGGATTTTGGATGTCTATTCCTTTGCTGATGAGCATCCCTTTAGGCTAGAATTTTTTGACATAGAAATTGATAGCATCCGTACCTTTGACATTAACTCTCAGCTTTCCATCAATACCCAAAATAAGGTAACAATAATACCGAATACTGAAGCTAAAAAAAGCAGCAATTCACAAGTTAGCTTATTGGAATACTTACCAAAAAATGCAGTAATCTGGACAAAAGATATTTATTATACCAAAGGCATTTTAGAAGATTATTTTTCGAGAGCAGAAGAGGAATTTAAGAAAGTAGTAGAGAATGCTACCCGGCACCTCAGCCCTGAACACTTATTTACCAATGCAGAAGATTTTACTAAAGAGTTAGCGGCCTATTCTATCATAGAAAATAGCAGCAAACCTTATTTTAATATTGATACTTGCATTCATACAAATACTACTTCACTCACTAAAATAAATAAGCAATTTGATTTATTAAAAGAGGACTTATTAAAAAACAAAGAAGGTGGTTTGAAAAATATTATTCTTTGCTCATCTGACGAACAAGAAGAACGATTCAATGCCATTTTTAAGCACAGTGAAGAGGAGTTAAATTACAAATGCGTATTGTTTTCCTTACAGGAAGGCTTTATTGATTACACCAATAAACAGGCCATTTATACCGACCATCAAATTTTTGATAGGCACCATAAATTCAAATCAAAAACAAAGTTTACTGATAAGCAAGCGATTACCATTAAGCAACTTACCTCACTACAAATTGGTGATTTTGTAACGCATATTGATTATGGTATTGGTCGGTTTGAGGGACTACATAAAATTGAGAATAACGGAAAATATCAAGAAGTAATAAAGCTGACTTATAAGCAAGGTGATATTTTATACATAAGTATACATTCCCTTCATAAAATTGCAAGATTTTCAGGAAAAGAGGGGATGCAACCTAAGATTCATCAATTAGGTTCTCCGGTTTGGCAAAAAACAAAACAAAAAACAAAAGCAAAAGTAAAACAGATTGCTTTTAACCTCATCCAATTGTACGCTAAGCGAAAGCTCCAAAAAGGATTTCAATTCACCCCAGACACTTACTTGCAACATGAGTTAGAGGCTTCCTTTATGTATGAAGATACTCCTGACCAAAGCAAGGCAACCCTTGCCATAAAAGAAGATATGGAAAAGGAAATGCCAATGGACCGCTTAATCTGTGGAGATGTTGGTTTTGGGAAAACTGAAATTGCTATCAGAGCTGCTTTTAAAGCAGTTGCCGACAGCAAGCAAGTCGCTATTTTAGTGCCTACTACTATTTTGGCGTTACAGCATTACAAAACCTTTAAGAAAAGGCTAAAACACTTGCCTTGCACAGTAGATTACATCAACCGATTTAAAACCCCAAAAGAACAAAGAGAGACTTTAGAAAAAGTAGCAAGAGGACAAATAGACATCTTAATAGGAACCCACAGAATAGTAGGAAAAGATGTGAAATTCTTGGATTTAGGACTGATGATAATTGATGAAGAACAAAAATTTGGCGTAAACATAAAGGATAAACTAAAACTATTTAAAGAAAATATTGACACTCTTACTTTAAGCGCCACCCCTATCCCAAGGACTTTACAATTCTCATTATTGGGCGCAAGGGATTTATCACTTATCAATACCCCTCCTCCTAACCGGCAATCGGTAGAAACTAATATTATAGGATTTAATCAAGAAATAATTAGAGATGCCATAAGTTATGAAATGGCACGAAACGGACAAATATTTTTTGTGCATAACCGCATAGAAAACATAAAAGAAGTTGCAGGTTTACTACAAAGGCTCTGCCCTGATGCAAAAATAAGAACTGGGCATGGAAAATTGGAAGGTAAGAAATTGGAAGAACTCATGATTGACTTTATGGAAGGTGATTTTGATGTATTGGTTTCTACCACCATTATTGAAAATGGAGTAGATATCCCAAATGCCAACACCATCATCATCAATAATGCCCAGAATTTCGGACTAAGTGATTTGCATCAAATGAGAGGAAGAGTTGGGCGTTCCAACAAAAAAGCATTTTGTTATTTAATTAGCCCTCCCCTACATACGGTATCAGAAGAAAGCAGAAAAAGATTGACTGCCTTAGAACAATTCTCAACTTTAGGAAGTGGCTTTAAAATTGCCATGCGTGACTTGGACATAAGAGGTGCAGGAGATTTATTAGGAGCTGACCAAAGCGGATTCATTAATGAAATTGGTTTTGAAACCTATCAGAAGATATTGAATGAAGCGATTGAGGAACTGAAACAAGAGCAATTCCAAGATTTATTTGAAAAGGAAACAGAGCGATTCTATGTGAAAGATTGCCAACTGGATACTGACTTGGAAATTTTGATTCCTGACACTTATGTAAGCAATATAAGCGAACGATTGAATCTTTACAAAGAACTAAACAACTTTAAAGAGGAAGATGAAATTACTGCTTTTATTGAAAGGCTAAATGATAGGTTCGGAACGGCACCCAAAGCAATTTACAATGTTTGTGATGCTTTACGCTTAAGGTGGATGGCTAAGAAAATTGGTTTTGAACGCATCATACTTAAAAACGATAGAATGCGTGCTTACTTCCCATCAAAAGCTGACTCGCCCTACTACAATACAGATGCTTTTCAGCAAGCATTGGGCTACCTAAAAAACAATTTCGGTACTTGTGAAATAGTTGAAAATAAAGGAAAACTATCCATGCGTATTAAGAACATAAACTCAATTGAAGGCGCCTTAGGGGTTTGTAAGGAGATTTCTTAGCAAGAAAATAGGTTGTAGTACTGTCATTGCGTAAAAACTAAGTTTTAGAAGCAATCTGTTCGAAATGACATCATCATTTTTCAAGCAAAATTCGCTAAACCAAAAAAATAAAAATCTTGTTAAAGTAAAATTATTATCATGCTATCAACAATAAAAACAACTTATCAACAATTGTTTTTTTTACTAGTAATTCACTTTTAAATCATCTAGGATTTGAGTAAAATTGCAAAGAGTATTAAAAAACAAAAATGTCAGAGAAAAGAGTCATTAAAAACGCACTAATTTCCGTATTCCATAAGGACGGATTATCACCCATAGTAAAAAAACTAAACGAACTAGGAGTAAGTATCTACTCCACAGGTGGTACACAAAGCTTTATTGAAGAGCAAGGCATAGCCGTAAATCGTGTAGAAGACCTAACAAGCTACCCATCTATTTTAGGTGGGCGTGTAAAAACTTTACACCCAAATGTATTTGGTGGAATTCTGTCCAGAAGAGAATTAGCAAGCGACAAAGAACAATTGGAACAATACAATATTCCTGAGTTTGACTTGGTAATTGTTGACCTTTATCCTTTTGAAAAAACGGTTGCTTCAGGAGCAGAAGAACAAGACATTATTGAAAAAATTGATATTGGTGGGATTTCATTAATACGGGCTGCTGCAAAGAATTTCAAAGATGTATTGATTGTTTCTGAAATGAGCCAATATAGCGAAACATTAGAAATACTAAATGCTAATGGAGCAAGCTCTACTATGGATGAAAGAAGACATTTTGCTGCTACTGCATTTAATGTTTCTTCCCACTATGATACTGCTATTTTTAATTATTTCAACACGGAAAATACGCCAGCATTCAAGGCAAGTATCCGTGAAGGGAAAACCTTGCGTTATGGAGAAAATCCACATCAAAAAGGAACTTTCTATGGTGACTTAGATGCAATGTTCACCAAGCTAAACGGAAAAGAACTTTCCTACAACAACCTATTGGATGTTGATGCTGCCGTAAACTTAATTGCTGAATTTAACGAAACTACATTTGTAGTTTTAAAACACAACAATGCTTGTGGTTTAGCTAGCCGACCAAATTTATTGGATGCTTGGAATGCTGCCTTAGCAGGCGACCCTACTTCAGCTTTTGGAGGCGTACTTATCACCAATAAGGAGGTGGACTTGGCAACTGCTGAGGAGATAAACAAACTGTTTTATGAAGTGCTAATTGCACCATCATTTGCTAGTGATGCTCTTGAATTATTAAAAAGTAAAAAGAACAGAGTACTCTTACAACAAAATGAAGTAACTTTACCAAAATCACAATTCCGTACAGCACTCAATGGCGTGTTATACCAAGATAAAGATTTGAAAAGTGATGCAATTACCGATATGGTAACCGCTACTAACCTAGCACCAACACAAGAACAATTAACGGATTTAGTATTTGCATCCAAAGTATGCAAGCATACAAAATCCAATACGATTGTATTTGCAAAAGGAAAACAATTATTTGCCAGTGGAGTTGGGCAAACATCAAGAGTAGATGCACTAAAACAAGCAGTTGATAAAGCGAAAAACTTTGACTTTGATTTGAACGGTTGCGTAATGGCTTCTGATGCTTTCTTCCCTTTCCCTGACTGTGTGGAATTGGCGGATAATGCAGGAATAAAAGCAGTAATACAACCAGGAGGATCAATAAAAGATAAACTTTCTATTGACTATTGTAACGACAACAATATGACAATGGTATTAACAGGAACAAGACATTTTAAACATTAAAAAATAAAGGATTATGGGATGGTTTGATTTTATGCAAGATGCAATTGCTATTGATTTAGGAACAGCTAACACACTAATTATTCATAATGATAAAGTGGTTGTGGATGAACCCTCAATTGTCGCCAAAAACATTAGGACAGGCGAGATAGTGGCTATTGGGAGAAAAGCCCAACAAATGCACGGAAAAACCCATAGAGAAATAGAAACTATTCGTCCCTTAAAAAATGGAGTGATTGCTGATTTTCAATCTTCAGAACAAATGATTATTGGGTTTATTAATATGATCCAAAGGAAAAGGTCCATCTTCTCACCTTCTTTAAAAATGGTTATTTGTATTCCTTCAGGAGTAACTGAAGTTGAGAAAAGGGCTGTAGTTGATTCAGCCGAACATGCAGGCGCAAAAGATGTATGGTTGATACATGAACCTATGGCAGCCGCTATCGGTATAGGGATTGATGTGCTTGAGCCAAAAGGAAATATGGTGATTGATATTGGCGGTGGTACTACCGAAATTGCAGTCATCTCATTAGGAGGAATTGTTTGTGATAAATCCATAAGAGTTGCTGGGGATGAATTTACTGATAACATTCAAACCTATATGAAAACTAGACATAATATTGCAGTAGGTGATATTATGGCTGAACAAATAAAAATAAATGTAGGTTCAGCACTTACCGAACTTGAAGAACCACCTCCAAACTATGCTGTACATGGTAGAGATTTAATGAGTGGAATACCTAAAGAAGTAATTGTAACTTACAAAGAGATTGCAGGAGCACTCAACAATTCAATCGAACAAATTGAAGAGGCTGTAATGAGTGCCCTTTTCAATACGCCACCAGCACTTTCAGCCGATATTTACAATGAAGGACTGTACTTAACAGGAGGAGGTTCTATGCTAAGAGGCTTGGATAAAAGAATTTCGAGAAAAACAAAACTACCAGTATATGTTGCTGAAGATCCTTTAAGAGCAGTAGCCAGAGGAACTGGAATTGCACTTAAAAATACGGAGAGCTATACTTTCTTAATTCAATAGCCGATAAGAGTAAATGTATAACCTATTACGGTTTATTAAAATAAATCAATTTCTATTACTTTTCATTTTAATAGAAGGATTTTCCGTCTTTTTGTTACTGCAAAACAATAGTTACCAAGCCAATAGAGCCATTAAATTTAGCACCCAATATACTAGCTTTATTCATAATTATACGGCTTCATTTTCTGATTATGTATCCCTGAAGGAAACCAATAATTATTTAATTGAAGAGAATGCTAAACTGCTTGCTTTATTAAAAAATGAAACTTCATTTGTTGATTCTACACTTATCCGAAACAAGAAGTACCATTACTATCCTGCCAAAATAATTAATAATTCTGTAAGTAAGCGAAACAACTTTATAACGATAAACAAAGGAAGTAAACACGGAATTAAAGAAGGTATGGGCGTTATTACTAAGCAAGGAGTGATAGGGGTAGTCCATTCTGTAAGTACTCATTACGCAATTGCTATTTCATTATTACACAGAAAATCAGCTATTGGTATTCAGCTAAAAAAGAACAATCATAATGGAATCCTAAAATGGAAAGGTTTTGATTATAAATCAGCTACTATTTCTGATTTCCCTAACCATATCCCTATTCTTATTGGCGACACCATAACCACCAATAGTCATAGTGTTATTTTTCCTGAAGGAGTGAATATTGGTACCGTAAAAAACATCAAAAAGAATAAAGATGATGGGTTCTTTGATGTTAGCATTAGCCTCTTTGAAGATTTCAATCAGCTCAATTATGTTTACATTATTCACTCTGATGAAGCTGCCGAACAGCTGAGCTTAGAACAGGAAATAAAAGAAAATGAATAAACAATTTATTAAATATTTAGGACTACTTCCTTTATATGTACTCCTACAAGTATTGGTGCTAAATGAAGTACTTTTTTCAGCTTACATCAATCCATTTTTATATGTATTGCTAATCATAAGCCTACCCTTAAAAACTCCAAAATGGTTTTTATTAAGCTATGCTTTCTTGCTTGGTTTTTCCATTGATCTTTTTTCAGGGAGCTTAGGATTCCACTCTACAGCAACTATACTTATAGCCTTTGTAAAACCGTTTATTAGCAAGATAACTATACCCCACAACATACTTGGCGAATCAGATGAAATCACACTGAAAAAAGTAGGACTAAAATCATTTATTACCTTTTCCTTATTTTTAATTCTGATACATAATAGTTGCTTATTTATTATTGAACACCTTAGCATTAGCCTTGCCCTTTTCGGAAAGATTTTGGCCAGTTCAGTAGTTACGCTCATCATTGTACTCATTACCCAATTATTTCAGCAAGATAAATAATGAAACAGCATAAAAACAGACATAAAATTATTGTTGGTATATTTCTGTTAATTGCAATTATATTCATTACCAAGCTTTTCTACATTCAAGTAATTAATGATGATTATAAGTTCTCAGCCAATAATAATGTATTGCGTTATGATGTGCAGCAAGCGGTTAGAGGATTAATATACGACAGAGACAGCAACCTAATTGTGGCCAATGTTCCAGCTTATGATTTGATGATAGTTCCCCGAGAATTAAAAGGGAAAACAATTGACACTTTAGCTTTTTGCAATCTTACCGCTATTAGTAAAGCAGTATTTATTAGCAAATACAAAAAAGCTGCTGAATATTCCGGATACAAGGAAAGTGTATTCATAAAACATATCAGCTTAGCAAACTCCAGTACTTTATCCGAAAAGCTATTTCAATTTCCAGGATTTTACTTACGTAAACTTACCATGAGAAATTACCCTTCCAATGTAGCTACACACTTAATAGGCTATTTAGGAGAAGTTAATTTACGTAAAACTAAAGAGGATAAATACTACACAAAAGGAGATTTGACAGGTGTAAGTGGTGTAGAAGCAGCCTATGAAAAACAGCTGAGAGGTACGAAAGGAATGGCTATAAAATTGGTAGACGTACATAACCGTGACCAAGGAAAATTCCAAGAAGGAAAGTTTGATACTTTGCCGATTGCAGGAAGTACTTTAACCTCAACCATTGATATTGAACTGCAAGAATATGGCGAGCAGCTTATGGAAAACAAAATTGGTGCCATTGTAGCTATTGAACCTTCATCAGGAGAAATACTTGCCTTAGTTTCAGCACCAACTTACAACCCTAATTTATTGATTGGCCGAAAGCGATCGGAAAATTATAGCATTCTATCACAAGACAAAAATATACCTTTATTTAATAGAGCCCTGCAAGGGACTTATCCTCCTGGCTCTACCTTTAAATTAATTAATGGGCTTATCGCTTTACAAGAAGGAGCGATAAGTAGCCGTACCATCTTTAGTTGTAATGGAGATAATGGATATAATTACGGAAGAGATAAGCATGTAGGCTGCCACCCACATCAAAACCCGCTTGACTTAATTAAAGGAATTGAAATTTCCTGTAATGCCTATTTTTGCAATGTGTATGACAAATACTTTAGTAAATTCAGATCAACTATTGAAGCTTATGACAATTGGTACAGCCATGTTTCTAGTTTTGGAATTGGTAGTTTTATGAATAATGATTTCATTAGTGGATCGCCAGGGAAACTACCAAAATCATCATATTTCAATACACTTTACAGAGGAAGCTGGAATGCAAATACCATCATCTCTATGGCAATTGGGCAAGGGGAATTGCTCCTTACCCCAATTCAAATGGCAAACATGACTGCTATAATCGCTAACAAAGGATTTTATTACACGCCACATATTATTAAAAATATTTCAGGAGAAGTGAAAATAGATAGTAACTTCACTATTAAGAAATATTGCAGCATTGATGAAAAATATTTTACTCCTATAATTGAGGGAATGCAGAATGTAATTGAAGGCAAAAAAGGAACTGCTCAAAACTGTAAAATTTCTGATTATGAAATTTGTGGAAAAACTGGGACTGCACAAAATCCGCATGGGGAAGACCATTCTATTTTTATTGCTTTTGCACCCAAAGAAAATCCTACAATAGCCATAGCAGTATATGTTGAAAATGGAGGATGGGGTTCTACTTGGGCTGCCCCAATCGCATCCTTAATGATAGAAAAATATTTAAAAAAAGAAATTACAAATAAAGCACAAGAAACCTTTATCTTAAATGGGAATTTAATAGAAAAAGAATGAGAGCTGCAAAAAATATTTTCGCCAATATTGACAAAGTAAGCATCTTACTCTATGGGATACTTATGCTTTTTGGCTGGATAAATATTTATGCTTCTCAATACAATGAGGATACGGTAATGGCACTTGATTTTAGCAGCCGATACGGAAAGCAACTCCTTTTTATTGGCATTGCTTCTTTTGTTGCTTTTATAACGCTAATCATTGATTGGAAATTTTACTATTCCCTTTCCTATCTCTTTTATATTGCAATTATTTTACTTTTAATTGGCGTACTCTTTAAGGGGGGAATTACAGGTGGTGCTACTTCATGGTACGAGTTTGGTAATTTTAAATTTCAACCCTCAGAATTTGCAAAATTTGCTACTGCCCTTGCCCTTGCCAAATACTACAACAGCCTACATGTTAAGCGTATTTCTTTGCAGGATAAGCTCAAAACATATGCCATTATCATTCTTCCTTTTCTGCTTATTATTTTACAAAATGACTTGGGTACAGCTTTGGTTTATGCTGCTTTTGTGTTGGTTTTATACCGTGAAGGCCTATCAGGAAATATCTTAATATTTGGCTTAATAATTGCTATCCTATTTGTACTCACCTTAGTTGTAGAAAAAACCATACTCCTTAGTGTTCTTTCCGGCATTGCACTCCTACTCTATTTATTTTCTAGAAGAAAAAAGAAAGAACTTTTACTTATTTTAGGAGTACTCATTACTTGCACCTCTTTCATTTTTAGTGTTGACTATATCTTTAATGATGTATTGGCCCCTCACCACAGAAAAAGGATAAATATTTTATTAGGAAAAGAATTTGACCCGCATGGAGCTGGCTATAATTTAATCCAATCAAAAATTGCAATTGGCTCAGGGGGGTTTAGTGGAAAAGGGTTTTTAAACGGAACCCAAACCCGATTTGACTTTGTACCTGAACAAAGCACGGATTTCATATTCTGTACTATTGGAGAAGAGTGGGGTTTCCTTGGTAGTTTTTTCTTTATGATTTTATTTGTTGGATTACTGCTGAGAGTCCTCTTTTTAGCGGAACGACAAAGGTCAAACTTTAGTCGAATTTACGGGTATAGTGTAGCAACTATCCTTTTTATGCACCTAGTCATTAATATTGGTATGACTATTGGGTTGCTACCTGTAATTGGTATTCCTTTGCCCTTTATTAGCTATGGAGGTTCTTCCTTAATTGGGTTTACTATTCTCCTGTTTATTTTCCTAAATTTAGATTCTTACCGCTTACAGATTTTGAGATAAAAAAATGCCCAGCTTTTCTAGCTGAGCATTTTATTTTTATTTTAAAAGAACTGATTAATAGAAATCTGAACGATTATCTTTTACATCAGCCTCAGTGTTTAATACTTTATAAGCAGCTCCATTCGCATAAGCAGCAGCTCCTTTCTGTACTTGTTGTTTTTGTTCAGTAAAGTCACCTGTAGTTTTTGCATCATCTTTTGCAGTAACCTCAACTACATAAACAGCATTACCGCCTATAATAGGATTAGAGATAGAACCAACAACCGTTCCAAAGATAGACCCAACTAACTCAGGATCATAACCAATACCTTGTAAGCTTAAGTTTGCCAAATTAGCTCTTTGTGCACTTACCACAGTCTGTACATGATTAGCAGCAATAGATGCCAAATCAGTAGCTTTAATTGTCTTACTAATATGCGCTCCCTTTTTCTCTTTCAACACTAAAGCAGAAATTTGCTCTTTAATATCTTCTAAAGGAGTAACTCCCTCTGCATAAGTCTTCTTTAAGTAAGCAACAACATAAGAGTTTTCAAATTGGAATACTTCAGAAACCATCCCCTGTTCGGCTGTATTCATCCATCTTACAAGCTCTCTTGAATTAGGTAAGCCAATAATACTTTGCTTGTCAGCCTTTACTTTACTATCGCTTCTTTTTACTAAATTTTGCTCCACTACTAATGAATCAAAAGCAATTCCTTCATTCAATATTTTACCGGCAAACTGTGCTGCCTGAGAATAATACGTATTGAATGTTTCAGTGCTTGGTTCCACATTTCTATCAATAAAAGCAACTTTTACTTTACGTACTACTTTACTTGTTTTCGTTACCTCAATAAGGTGAACTCCAAACTGAGAAGTTACTACACTTAAGTCGCCCCTTTTAGAAGTAAAACACGCTTCATTAAATACATCAACCATAGCTCCTTCAGCAAACCAACCTAAGTCACCACCTTTAATAGCTGAACCTTTATCTTCAGAATTCTTTTCAGCTAAAACACCAAAGTCAGCACCCGCCTCAACTTTTACTTTTATAGCTTCAATCCTAACATTAACAGAATCCAAACTCATAGTTTGCGTTGGCGTAATCAAGATATGACGAGCCTCAACTGAATCAGGACGATTTTGTACAACTGCTAATTTAGCAATACGGTACACTCCTTGGCTTGCTTGATAAGGCCCAATAACTGTTCCCTGTTCAGCAGTAAATAATTCAGCCCAATTAGGGTCTTGCAATTCATCCTTAGTTGCAAAAGTAAAACGAGCAGCTGTATTATCAGAATTTCTTCTGGCCATTAAATCATAATCCTCATAAATAGTAAAATCAGCTTTTAAATCTTCAATTGATGATTTAGTAGCTGCATCATCTTCAGTTGAAGGTGTTACAGTAAATACTACAAAATCAACATCCTTTGAAGCGTCTTGCTCATAGTTTGATTTATGATTTGTATAATATGTTTTTATTTCTCGTTCAGTAGGAGTAACAATACTATCGGCAACTGAAGCAAATGGAATTGCTACATAGTTAAAAGTAACATTCTGTGCGTTTTCGTTAAAGCTCACTCTAGCCTCTTCACCCGTTACATACATAGCTTTAGCAACCAATGCATTGTATTTTGAAGTCTTGATTAATCCAATTAAATATTTTTGAAAACCTACCCATCTTGTACGTGCTTCTCCTGTTGGATCCTGATCAATTTGCTTTAAGTAACCCAGCACTTTTGTTCTGTCGAACTGACCAGTATTTGGGTCTTGAAATGCTGGAACTTTAGAAATTTCTGGATGTACATTTACCCCTTGTAATAATTCAAAAAACTCATCATCAGAAACATCAATTCCTAATTTTGAATATTCATTATTCATTACTAGCTCTCTTACATACTGATCCCAAATTTGAGATCTTATCTGTCCGGTTACTGTTTGAGAAAGTACGCTTTGTGGGTTTTGTGATTTCCAGTTGTTAATTCCTTCTTCAACCTTTACCTCATAAGCTTGGCGCATTACATCTTCACCCAATACTTCCCCTACATAAATACTACCACCTCCTCCTGATCTTTTTGACTGCATAAAATCGCCAAGAATAAAAGCTAACATTGCTATTCCAATAACAGCTAATAATAATCCTGATCTATTTCTAATTTTCCCTAGTGTTCCCATTCGTTTTTGTTTTATTAAAGTTTGCGAATATACAATTGTTATTTAATAAATAAAAATAGAAAAGAACCCTATTTCTTATCTAGTAATCACCTCCAATTGCACTTCTTGTATAGCGGTATCGTTTACTTTTATGATGGTAAATTGGAATTCTTCAAGTTTTATTACATCATCTTGTTTAGGTATTTCTTCCAAATGGTGTAGGATTAATCCCGCTATTGTTTCGTACTCATCCGATTCTGGAAGGTCCAACTTATACTTCTTATTTACCATCTCAATATCTAATCGAGCAAAAAGCAGATAATTATTTTTTGATAACTGCTTATCAGTAATTTCTTCTACATCATGTTCGTCCACAATTTCGCCTACAATTTCTTCAGTAACATCCTCAATAGTAAGCATTCCTGAAGTACCTCCAAACTCATCAACCACCAAAGCAATTCCTTTATCACTTTCAATAAATTGATTCAATAATTGCATTGCCGACATACTTTCGGGAACAAAAGGAATAGGCAACAAAATAGACCGTACATTTATAGGGTTTCTGAATAAATCAAAAGAATGAACATAACCAATCACCTTATCAATATTCCCTTTATAAATTAAGATTTTAGATAGCTTTGTGACTATAAATTTATCTTTAATTTCCTTAATAGGAACCATAATATCCATAGCTACAATTTCGGTTCTTGGAATCATACATTCACGCAATTTTTTATCGGTCAAATCCAATACATTTTGTAGCATTTCTACCTCAACTCTGTTTTCCTCATCTCCTTCAGCTGACTTTACATTGCTCAAATATTCATCTAAATCTGTTTTTCCAAATATCTGTTTTCCTTCTTCAATTTTCTGACCCAATATATGCTTCAACAATACTTTGGAAAGATACAGCATAAGTAATGCAACAGGGCGAAACAATACAAAAAACAACCAAATTGGAACAGAAAACACCCTTAATATTTGGTTTGGATAGATACGAAAAATCGCCTTAGGTAAAAACTCTGCAGTCACCAAAACAATTAAAGTGGTGATAATAGTTTGTACTAATAACAGGGCAACATCCGAATGCAAATAGTCTGCAATTTTTGGCGTGAGGATTTGCGTCATTACAATACCATACACTACCAAGGCCGTATTATTTCCCACCAACATAGTGGTAATAAAATCAGATTCGTTTTTAGAAAAATAGGTAATAAGATTAGCTGGGAATTTTCCTGAATTTTTATCCAATTCCAACTTTAACTTATTAGCAGAAATAAAAGCAATTTCTACTCCAGAAAAAAAAGCAGAAAATAAAAGGGTAAACGCAGCAATGGATATTAGCATATCTGTAAAAATACTAAAACTTAATTTGTTTCAGCTTCAAAATCAAAGGTTCCATGAATTTTAGTAATTTCATACTCTGTAAAATCAGGGCTTGAGGTAAAGCCTTCACCATAAATGACTTCCTTTCCAGTTGTTATTTTCACTTTCTTATCCGTGTAAATTTTATTCTTTCTTTCATCCCACACTAATTCCTCTGTTTCTAGCTTTTTACCATCACTACTAATGAGCTCTACATTATTTTGGGCTAACATAATTTTTTTTCCTTCATCAATTGAAGCGTCATCTGCCTTAAGGATTGATTGTAACTGAGAAGAGTCATTGTAAAAATAAACTTCCAAATGTTCAGAAAAAACAAGCTGTGGTTGTCTGTTTTGGAAACGCTCAATTTTAGTAGCGACTATCCTCACCTTTATCTTACCGTTTTCAGTATGCAGTAGTTCCGCCCCTTTTATTTGCTCAATTGCTTGCTCTTTATCGCTCACAAATTCTTGCACCAACTTTGGATCATTAGTGCAGGCTATCAATACAACCGAGAAGAAAAAAAATAACCGCATGGTTTTCGTTTAGTCACTCGTACGAGCTGTAGTCGCTTTGTTAATCCAACAACCAACAGTATGCGATTTTCCAGCTTCCACTCCATTAAAGAAACAAGTCTCTTTTGTAGGAAAATACTTGGAATAGGTATTAATACTTTTACTTGCTCTTTCTTTAGTATCCTCATCCGATAAGGCTCTTTTAAAAGCATCAACTGCCACCCAATACACAGTAGATTTTTCAAAATCACCACCACAGCTTTTAGTTCCAGCAATGTAGATGTTTCCTAAATTCATATAAGCTTCTCCCCATCCACTTCTGAGTTCCAAAGCACTATATACTGCATTTCTTGCTGAAGCGTAAGACCCTCCATTACGGTAGGCATCTGCCAAACCTAAGTAGTAAATCGCTTTCTGTTTTCCATCCTCCTCCATCTCAATTGCTTTTTTCGCAAAATCAATTGCATCAGCTGACTTTCCTTTTGCAATACTCATCTTAGCCATTTTATCAGCTGAAGAAGCTGAAGGATCTAGTTCATATAATCTACTAGAAGCATCAAAGAATAATTGTTCTGTGCTACAATCCTTATTCTCCAGTACTTTCGTTACTCTATTTAAGAAAGAAACATCCTCAGTATCAGGGTCAAATTTTGAAGAGAAAAGTGCAACTAAATCATCACAATTAGCATAAGGAGTAAATAAATTTTCAACCTTTTCAGAATACTTAATAAAGTTTTTTGCTGACTTAGATTCATTCACAATATTAAAATCAATAATTTCTGAAACTAATGCATAAGCTTCTAACACATCTGCTTTAGTTTTTGCTCCTGATTTTTCAAGATTTACCATAGCCTTCATATATCCATAAACCGCTTGAACAGAAGCCTTATTTCCATCTATTTCTAATGATAGTTTTAAATAGCCTAAACCTTCTTCACTTCTTTTTTTATCTACTCCAATTAGTTCATATCCTTTAAGGCCTAAAACATATCCTTCTTTCCCAAAATATTTAATTCTTTGGTCAAAAATCATCATTAAAGTATCCACATAAGCCGCCTTATTTTCTTTGTCAACCTTCATTCTTTCTTTAATAATTTTCGGACCGTTCTTATAGATATTACCACTTGATTTTGGGCAATTATTAAAGGTCCAACGCCAAGGATTTAAGGCATCCACATAATTTTTCTGCTTATAATATTCTCTGAATAAAGACAGGTTTTCGATACAAGCCACACTATCTGTTCCGAATTTTGATTGTGCATTAGCACTAAATCCCATTAATACTACTACCAGTACAACAACTATTTTCTTTATCATTTTATTAATCATATTTACGTTTTACAAACCAGATTCCGTCATAAGAAACACTTAAACCAAATCTTAGAAATTGTTCTTTTATTAAATTATTATCAGTTGTTCCTCTTTGCCCCAAAGTAAGTGAAACATCATATTTCGTACGTGATTTTCTAACAGGAATACCAAAACCAAAACTCACACTCATTTCTTTTAATTGTATATCATTAAGCATTAAAGGGGTATTGCTATAAGCTGCACCTAAACGGTATTGCATCCTTTTGTAATACTTAGTAACCGAATTAAATTCTGGAGTATATTGCAACCCTCCTGAAAGGCGCGTGCTATTGTTTAAGTCATCACTCTCACCCAGCAAACTATAATCAGACCAATTTTGCATGCTATAATCTGCAACCAAAAGCCATTTTTTACCATCACGATAACTTATACCTGCACTTATATACTGAGGCAAATTAACATCTCCCCACTCAACTGAGCTGAGTGCAGTATCCTTCACAATTCCATTTACTCCAGAAATAGTTTCAACAATATTTGTTCGTTTAGCTCGAATGCTTGAATTATTATTAGCTGTCAAACCAAAGGTTAAGTCCTTCTCATTTGCTAATTCCTTCTTGTACATCAACCCTAATTCATAATAATATCCTTTCAGGTTTATTCTAGAATTTGAACGCGCATCATAAAAAGATTCATCATCAAAATTCAAGTTTTTTCTTCTGTTTAACCCTCCAAATAGATAAGAGGCATTCATACCCACAGAAAAACCTTTGAAAGGTTCATAAGCCCCCCCAAAATACACTTTACTTATTCCTCCATCTCCTGAATAAATCATATCCGCATTCGCCACAGTGTCTCTAGCATTTAATGTGTATCCTATATTGCTATAAGGCAACATCCCAATACTCGCTCCTAATTTTCTACTGATTGGAAAGGCAATTGTCAAGTGGCTAAAAGCAGAATTATTAGCAACCTGCTTATCAGTTGAGTTCTGAATACTAGTTGTCTTGTGCAATCCTCCAGTTGAGAATAAAAAAGAGTTTGCTTTAAAAGAAGTATAACTTGCTGGATTTGATGGATTTACACTATTTGAACTGCTTAGTGCAGTAACTCCACCTCCTAAAGCATTGTATGCTGGAAATACATTTCCTTGTAAATCTCCCAATCCAAAACGGGAATAAGGCGAACTTGTTCCTAATTGAGCAGAAGCAGTGGTTGAAAATATAATACAGAGAACTGCCGCTAAACTTTTTAATTTATTCATTATAATCTAAAATTTCATTTAATCCTACCATTACTAAAAAAGGGTTTGCAAATATGCTATTTTTTAATTCCTTTTCAAAGAAAAAACAATCCCCACCTGTAACGGTAATTATGGTCTCTTTATTTTCCTTTTTATACACATTAATTATTTCACGTACTTCTGCCAATATACCTTGCTGCACACCACTTATAATTGAAGACTCTGTATCTTGTCCCATAAGCATACTCCTTTCTGAAAACTCACACAAAGGCAACTTATTCGTAAACTGATGAAGGGCGCTATATCGCATCATAATCCCTGGTGAAATTCTCCCTCCCTTATATACTTTTTCTTTATTTATAAAATCAATAGTTAAGCAAGTGCCAGCATCAAACACTAATACATCTTGTTTTGGAAACAAAACTGAAGCCCCTACAACAGCTGCAATTCTATCTCTGCCCAAAGTATTTGGCGTTTCATAGTCAATCTTTATTGGCAAAGGGGTGTTTTCGTTCAAGAAAAGTGCATCAAAATGTTTGATTATTTTTTCAATATCGGTATTTAAGGCCTTAACTGATGAAATAATAGTATTTGAAATAGTATGATTAGCCACAAAAATAAGAATGTTTTGCAAGGTACACTCATCCAAAGTCGTAGAGCTAATTAGCTCATCTCCTTCAAATAAGGCAATTTTAACTGCTGTATTCCCTATATCAATTATTAATTTCACCGAATGTAGAATTTTGTCAAAAATATAAAATTACAATCCCTTATGATGATTTACCTAAATAATTTCTCTAAATAAAAAAAACAATTAAATTTGCAGCCCCAATATAGTTGGTGCTATAGCTCAGTTGGTAGAGCAATGGACTGAAAATCCATGTGTCCCTAGTTCGAATCTTGGTAGCACCACTTAAACAAAAATCCCACTCAAATGAGTGGGATTTTTTAATGCTAAACCAAATGATTACTCTATAATTAACTTTTCGTTTATTGTTGATGAAGAATTTGAAATAATAATCAAGTAAGTTCCTTTTCCAAAAGCTGAAATATCAATATCTTTTTTATAAAAATTGTTAATAGTAACTTCCTCAGTATACATACTCTGTCCTAATAAATTTGTTATTTTTATTTCATAAATATCACTACTCACCTCATTCATTGCTAAAATAATTTTTCCATTAGAAGGATTAGGAAAAACTTCAACACTACCATTAAAGTAATTTTCATAAATAGTTGACGTAACACCCATATTCATCCTTATCATTGGAACCCTAGAAAGCCAATACCAATTCCCAAGCGTTTGTCCAGTACTCAAACAACCATTCTTTTGTATATAACAGGTGGTAGGACGAGCATTCTTTGACATGGCAACCATAGAAGTGTCAAATGGATGTGCATACCCCCCAACTGCTGCCATATAAGTATTAGGAGTAAGCGAAATAGGACTATCAAAACTAACCTCAACCCAAGCATCAATATCATTAGTCTGTAAAGTATAGTCGGATGATTGTTCTAGAAATATCTTATCATTATTGACATCTACCTCATAAAGGGCTACATAAATATCTGCACCAACCACCGATTCATCATCAATATATACTGAGATTGATTTTAAATTATCTGCCTCAAAAACATCATAATAATTTCCGATTACCATTCCACCACAATACCTTCCCAACCCATAATCTGAATACTGATTATTATCATCTCTTCCATAAATATCATTTGTTACAACACTTTCAAGTATAACAGTATCAGTAGCTGTAGAATCAGAAGTACCCCAAATATTAAACTGATAAACTCCAATTGCAGAAGGGGTAAACCCTGTATTTCCTAAAAAAACTTTTTCATCAAAATTACAAGCAACATCTTGAGGATTTAATATACTATCATTACTTAAACCAGTAAATACATTAGCACCACTAGCATCTTTCACTTCAATATTTAAATTTGTAGTTTGGGGTTGACCTCCTAGGTTTGTAATTACTCCCTCAAAATTATATGGATGTGCAGTTGCTTGATTCAATGGATAGAATGAATAATCTAATCCGAAACCATTAGTCGTAGGAGTTGTAAACCATCCGCCATAATTAGATTCTTCTAATGATAAAACATGATTAGGAGTTTCAATTAATTTCATATCATCAATCATCCAATAATACACCCTTGCCGACCAGCCCACCTTAATATAAACTGTTGATTGATCTCCAGCAACACAGGAAATGTTTAAATTTAACACCTCCGGATCAGCACTCTCCTGATTATTAGTTGCATTTCCTTGTACAAAAAAATCAAACCAAGAAATACTATCATTACTTACCGAAACTACCAAATCAACACCATTATTGAATCGAAAATTATGTTCAAATTCTAAAGTGACACTTGGGTAACCTAAAGTACTAATGGCTTCAGTTGTAAAATAAGAATCAATATATTCATAATTACTTCCTGAAGGTTGTCCATTTACAAAATGATTAGCAGAATCAATATCAGAAATTAAAAACCCATTACTTGAAGTAGTAGAATTAATTGCTGCATCAGCAGCTGTAGTACCACCACCACTAAAGTTTCCCCAAGAACCATCAGTACTCCATGCCCAGTTGCAAGTAGCTACACCTCCAGCTGTATTAGCAGTTGATGTTGTCCAAGCAGCAGGAAATCCATTTCCAAAATCTTCTGACCAAATTACAGTAGCCGATTTATTCTGTTCATTTATTTGCTTACTATTTTTGAATATATTTTCAATATCACCTTCAAATTCTTGGGCTGAAGTTATTAAGCATACTGTCATTAATAAAAGTAATATCTTTTTCATAGCTGTCTTTTTTATTTGAAACAAACTTATAAAAAAAATTGCATAAAAAAACCCTGCTATAAAAGCAGGGTTTAATTAACTTATGTTCCTTCTAATTATTCAACAATTAACTTTTCAGTTATTGCTGTTGAAGAATTCGAAATTGTAATTAAATATGTCCCTTTTCCGAAAGTTGAAATATCAATATCTTCTTTATAGAAACCATTAATCTCCTTCTCAAAAGAATAAACCGTTTGCCCTATCAAGTTATTAATTGTTACATTATATCTATCATTATTTACCTCATTCATTTCTAAAGTAATTTTTCCATTAGATGGATTAGGGTAAACCGATAATGCTCCACTAAAAGCGTTATCATATATACTATTTACTAAAGTCTCACCGAAATTCATTCTAATCATTGGCGTTTCAGATATCCAGTACCATGCTGGGAAAGTTGTTGCAGAACCTAAAGCACATCCATTACCATCATCCATTATCATTGACATAGTAACCTCTGCATCTCCAGAAACATTAACTCCAAAAGTATCAACAGGATGAGCATAACCACCAATACATAACATATATTGCTGACCTGAATACACATTAAGAGGTTGATTAAAACCAATTGTCAACCAATTGTCAATATCAGAAGATTGAAGTGAGTAATCATCCGTTTGATCAAGAAAAACATATGATGAAGATCCGCCGGAAGTATCTACTTCATATAGAATTCCAAAAACATCAGTTCCTACAACTGAATAATCCGCAATGTAAGCCGAAACAGAAGTTAATTCATCATCAGCATATATATCAAACTTGTTTCCTAACTGCAAACCTCCACAAGATCTACCAACTCTCCAAGCGCTTCCAGGATTATTATTATCTCTACCGTAAACAGTGTCCGTAATAAATGCAGACATAAAAGTTGTATCAGAAGACGGAATGCTATCAGCTGTTCCCCAAAAACTCATCTGATATACACCAACAGAAGAAGGAGCAAATGTTTGAGAAGCTAAATATGATGCAGTATCCAAAATTGCTAAAGTAGTTGAATCACTATTTGAGTTGAAAACTGAAATTCCATTCCCATCAGCAACATCAACATTCATTTGGATACCATGTATAGGGCTAGCCCCTGCATTTACTAATGTCATTTCAAACATATATGGATTAGCATCAGATTGCAATAATGGCTTAAAAGTATAATCCATACCCGTACCAATTGTAGAAGCATACCCAATATCCCAACCACCATGATTTTGATCGGTTACACTCATAAGATAAGCTGGGGTTTCCATTAGCTCTAAGTCATCAATCTGCCAAAAGTAATAACCACTGAAACCACTCACCAAATTAGTAGACCCTTCAAAAACAAAGCTCATTTTAACATTAGTATTCCCCACTACAGAAAAAGGAACCCTTGTCAAAGCAATTGCATCAGTAGTTGTTGCATCATTAGCTCCTAGATTTGAATGCACTTGTACTCTTGAATCAAACACTCCATTAATGTAAAAATCAACAAATGCTTGTCCAGCAAAAGTTCTAAAATAAGAATGAAACCTTAACGTAATATCTGTATAACCCGACATATCAATTTCATCAGTCATCAATACACCATCATGAGGTGAAGGATATATACCTGTACCAAAAGCACCTGCATTACCTGCATTATCATAAAAATCAGAATCAAAAATAATAAATCCATTATTAGCTGTTGCTGAAGCAACTGGATCCCCTGAGCTTGCATAAGCCCCTTGACTCCCTACCGTATTATTAGGAATTGTTGAAGCCCCTCTATATACCCAAGGTACAGTTGAGTTTGTCCAAGTAGTTGGAATTCCATTTGAAAAATCCTCTGACCAAAATGGTGCCGATTTTTCGGCATTTAATAAAGATACTTTATGAGAATTAACTCCTTTAGCGTTTGTAAAACTCTGTGTTGCAACCTGAGCAATAGAACTAGCAGAAATTGCTAAAGCACAAATCGAAATGTAAATTTTTTTCATTATTTTTTTTATGTTTTGTTAAATATGGTGACAAATATACAAAAACTAAAAACATAAAAAAAGCCCGGAAAACCCGGGCTCTTTCTTACTCAATTATACGAATTATTCAACAATAACTTTCTCAGTATAAGTAGCGTCTTTACTTCTTAATTCAACAGTATAAACACCTTTATCAAATTTTGATAAATCAATAGTAGTACTCATTCCATTTGTATTAGTAGATAAAACTGTTTGACCTAATACATTATTAATTGTTACATCATATTTATCAGTTGCATCTAATTCAATAGCAAACACACCATTTGTTGGGTTAGGATACACATTAAATTGTGAATTTTTAACATCATTTACAGCTGAAGGACTCCATGCAGTTGCTGGATCAAAATTCATTCTGATCATTGGAATATCAGAAATAGTATACCATGTTGGCTGCCCAGCAGCAAACACATCATCCATATCAAATAAGTACTGAACAGATGCATCACCAGGACCTGAAAGGCTAACTCCAGCAGTATCTGTAGGATGTTGATACCCTCCAAGAGATACAACATAAGTTACTCCAGCAAATAAAGATTGAGTATTTAAGAAAGGAATATTAATCCATCCATTAGCAACATCATTTGTCGTAATTGTATAATCATCTGATTGATCTAAATACACCGGATCTCCAGCAGGATCATATTCGTAAAGCATAGCATATATCTTAGCTCCTGGAATAGAATAATCAGCAATATGAGCATCAATAGAAAATAAATTTTCATTAGCGTAAATATCAAAAGCAGAACCAACTTCAAAACCACCTGTATTTCTTGAAACTCTCCAAGCTCCATCAGGAGTGTCTTGATCTTTTCCGTAAATATAATCAGTAACAGTTGTTACCTTAACTACCGTATCAGTATAAGTCATAGTAATACCTGCTCCTAAAGAATCAGCTTCAGACCACATAGCAACTATATAAGTACCTGTTGCAGAAGGAGAGAAAGTAGTAGTAACTGCAAAAGTATCTTGTTCAGCAGCAGTTAAAGTAATAGTGTTTGAAGTTCCCATATATACTGGAGTTTGAGAAGCATCAAGTACAACAGCATTCATTATAACTTCTTGTGTTGCAACACCTCCATTTCGTACAACAGATTCAAATGTATATGGAACGGCAGTAGCTTGTGTCATAGGGTAATAAGTATAATCTTGACCTAAACCACCAACAGCTTGGTAGGCTATCCACCATCCACCCATTACTTCTTCAGAAGAAACAATATTATTGTCAGGTAATTCAGAAATAGCAATATCATCTACTGCCCAGTACCAAGCCCAAATATCATGATCATTATAATAGAACTGAACAAGAACTTGAGATTGCCCACCAGCAACTGAAGAAATATCATAAGTTGACATATGTGGGTTATCAGAACTTTGATTAGGGTAAGTGTACCCAGAATTATTTGTGATTTCATCAACATCAGTCCAAGTAGCACCATTGTCACCAGAAATTCTTACAATTCTAGTATCGTTCCACCATCTGAAATTATGCTCAAACGTTAATTGCACATTTGGATACATTGATAAATCAATTGGAGTAGCATTCGTAAACTCACACTCAATTGTTGTGCCATCTCCATCAGGACCTCCATTAGCATCAGAACTAATAAACATAAATCCGTTAGCTGCAGAAGCAGAAGCCATAGGGGTTAATGCACCTCCAGCTGGAGTTGCATTAGGATCCATTTCAATTGCCCAATCAAAACCTAAAGTACTTGTATTAGTAAATATCCAGGTAGATGCAGAAGAACAGTCATCTGACCAAATAGCTGCTGGTGCAGCTGCTGAGCTTGAAGGCGTAAAGTTAGGTGTAGCTGACATAGCAGAATACCCTTTTGTTAAGCTCTCATTTGGCATTTCTGCCATTCTAGTTTGCTGCGCAAAAGTTGCTGTAACAACCACTATAGCACATGCAAAAAGTAAAAGTTTTTTCATTTGTTTTTTTATTAATTAAAATTAGGCGACAAATATACGAAAACAAAAACAAAAAAAAGCCCAGAAAACTCGGGCTCTTTCTTACTCAATTATACGAATTATTCAACAATAACTTTTTCAGTTAAAGTGACTAAATCATTTTTCATTTTAATTGTATAAACACCTTTATCAAAAGCTGTTAAGTCAATTGTAGTTGACATACTATTGATAGTTGCAGAATACACAGTTTGTCCTAAAATATTATTTACACTTATCTCATAAGTTGTAGCAGCATCAAATTCAACATTAAACACACCATTTGTTGGGTTAGGATACACATTAAATTGTGAATTTTTAACATCATTTACAGCTGTTGGAATCCATGCAGTTTCTGGATCAAAATTCATTCTAATCATTGGAATATCAGAAATAGTATACCATGTTGGCTGCCCAGCAGCATACACATCATCCATATCAAATAAATACTGAACAGATACCCCAAGACCAGAAAGACTAACTCCAGCAGTATCTGTAGGATGTTGATACCCTCCAAGAGATACAACATAAGTTACTCCAGCAAATAAAGATTGAGTATTTAAGAAAGGAATATTAATCCATCCATTAGCAACATCATTTGTCGTAATTGTATAATCATCTGATTGATCTAAATACACCGGATCTCCAGCAGGATCATATTCGTAAAGCATAGCATATATCTTAGCTCCTGGAATAGAATAATCAGCAATATGAGCATCAATAGAAAATAAATTTTCATTAGCGTAAATATCAAAAGCAGAACCAACTTCAAAACCACCTGTATTTCTTGAAACTCTCCAAGCTCCATCAGGAGTGTCTTGATCTTTTCCGTAAATATAATCAGTAACAGTTGTTACCTTAACTACCGTATCAGTATAAGTCATAGTAATACCTGCTCCTAAAGAATCAGCTTCAGACCACATAGCAACTATATAAGTACCTGTTGCAGAAGGAGAGAAAGTAGTAGTAACTGCAAAAGTATCTTGTTCAGCAGCAGCTAAAGTAATAGTGTTTGAAGTTCCCATATATACTGGAGTTTGAGAAGCATCAAGTACAACAGCATTCATTATAACTTCTTGTGTTGCAAGACCTTCATTCCGTACAACAGATTCAAATGTATATGGAACGGCAGTAGCTTGTGTCATAGGGTAATAAGTATAATCTTGACCGAAACCACCAACAGTTTGGTAGCCTATCCACCATCCACCCATTACTTCTTCAGAAGAAACAATATTATTGGCAGGTAATTCAGAAATAGCAATATCATCTACTGCCCAGTACCAACCCCAAACATCATGATCATTGTAATAAAATTGAATCAAAACTTGAGATTGCCCACCAGCTACTGAAGAAATATCATAAGTTGACATATGTGGGTTATCAGAACTTTGATTAGGGTAAGTGTACCCAGAATTATTTGTGATTTCATCAACATCAGTCCAATTATCACCATTATCACCAGAAACTCTTACAATTCTAGACTCTTTCCACCATCTAAAGTTATGCTCAAAAGTTAATTGCACATATGGGTAAGCTGACAAATCAATTGGAGAAGTATTTGTAAACTCACACTCAATTGTTGTGCCATCTCCATCAGGACCTCCATTAGCATCAGAACTAATAAACATAAAACCATTAGCTGCAGAAGCAGAAGCCATAGGTGTTAATGCACCTCCAGCTGGAGTTGCATAAGGATCCATTTCAATTGCCCAATCAAAACCTAAAGTACTTGTATTGGTAAATATCCAGGTAGATGCAGAAGAACAGTCATCTGACCAAATTACAATTGGAGCAGCTGCACCAGCAACAGCAGTTACAATTGGAGCAACTGACAGAGAAGTCGTCCCCTTTATTTGACCATCATTCGGCAATGAGGCTATCTGTGTTTGAGCAAAAGTTGCAGAAGCAACTAGAATAGCACAAGCAGATAGCATTACTTTTTTTATTATATGTAGATTATTAAGTAGATTATTAATCATACAACTTGAAATTAAATTTTTCATAATTTTATGTTTTTAACGTTAATTACCTGCAAAACAAATATAGCAATCAAAAACCTCTAAAAGCATCAGTATTTATACGTATACAAAAAAATACTATAAATATGACTAAATATTTAATTATCAATAATATACAAAGTTTTTGTAGTTTTATTACTACAAATATTTTATATTTATATATTCTTATTTTAGTTATTTTTAACATCACAATATTAAAATAACTGATAGGTTAAAAAACAAACAATATGATCAATACATCAAAACAGATACTCTAGCATAAATAATCTAATACCACTAAGCCCAATAGCTCTAGACAGCAGACACTATTTATCTCAGCTCAAGTTTAGGAGATAAAAAACTGAAGAAATCAAATGTACAACTATTATTTTTACAAATCTAACTTATTCATTATACTCAGAAATTGGGGCACAAGAGCAAATTAAATTTCTATCACCAAAGGCATCATTTACACGCCTTACTGAAGGCCAAAATTTATTCTCCTTTACCCAAGCTAAAGGAAATACTGCTTTTTGCCTTGAATAGCTGAAATTCCACTCATCATTCACAGTTAAATTCAAAGTATGTGGGGCATTTTTCAACACACTATCCTCAACAAGAACTTCCCCTGAAATTACTTCATAAATTTCCCTTTTAACACTTATCATAGCTTCACAAAAACGATCCAACTCCTCCTTGCTCTCGCTTTCAGTTGGCTCTATCATCAATGTCCCTGCAACAGGAAAAGAAACCGTAGGTGCATGAAATCCATAATCCATCAATCGTTTTGCAACATCAACCACTTCAATCCCCTCTTTTTTAAACATTCTGAAGTCTACAATCATTTCATGAGCCACCCTATTATTGTCTCCTGTATAGAGTATCTCAAAGTGTTTTGCTAATTTTTCTTTAATGTAGTTTGCATTTAATATCGCCATTTCAGTTGAAGATCTTAAGCCCTCAGTTCCCAACATCTTAATATAGGCATAAGAAATAGACAACACCAATGCACTTCCCCAAGGAGCAGAAGAAATAGACATCCCATTTTCACCTCCCATTTTCACCAAAGGATTATTAGGCAAGAATGGCTTTAAATGTTTCACCACTCCAATTGGCCCCATTCCAGGACCACCACCACCATGAGGGATTGCAAATGTTTTATGTAAATTTAAATGACAAACATCTGCGCCAATAAGTGCAGGGTTTGTTATCCCAACTTGAGCATTCATATTTGCCCCATCCATATATACTTGACCGCCATTATCATGAATAATCTGAGTGATTTCCATAATTGCTTCTTCATACACACCATGTGTTGAGGGGTAAGTTACCATTAAAGCAGAAAGGTTATCTTTATGCTCCTCCGCTTTCAACCTTAACGTCTCCACATCAATATTTCCATTAGCATCACAAGGCGTAACTACTACCTTCATTCCAGCCATAACTGCTGAAGCAGGATTTGTACCATGAGCTGAAGAAGGAATCAAACAAATATTTCTATGCTCATCTCCTCTACTTTCATGGTAAGCTCTAATAACCATTAATCCAGCAAACTCACCTTGCGCACCTGAATTTGGTTGCAAACTCATAGCATCAAAACCAGTAATTTCGCATAACATTTCTTCTAATTCATGAAACATAATATGATAACCTCTCGCTTGATGTGCAGGAACAAATGGATGTAAATTTCCAAATTCCGACCAACTTAATGGAAATAACTCAGAGGCTGCATTCAACTTCATAGTACATGATCCCAAAGGAATCATAGAATGCGTTAATGATAAATCTTTATTTTCTAAACTCTTAATATAACGCATCATATCCGTTTCCGAATGATACTTATTAAAAACATCATACTGCATAAAAGTTGAAGTACGGTAAAGTGCATCTGGAATTCGTGCAGTCGCTTCTGCATAATCACCACTTAACACCTCCTTTATCAAATCTTCAGAATCAGAATGATTACAACTTTTAGCAAATACTTCTAAAATATCATTGATATTATCCAAATCATCTCTTTCATCAATACTAATAGAAAGCGTATCATCATTAATATAATTAAAGTTAATTTTTGCGGCTTCAGCATAAGTTTTTATGTTCTCCATAGAAACATTTCCAACTGAAATTTGTAGTGTGTCGAAATAAATAGGATTTAACTGATGATAACCCAATTGCGTCAACCCTTCAGCCAAAGTAGCCGTTAAAGAATGAATGTTTTTACTCATCTCTCTCAGTCCTTCCGAACCATGATACACTCCATACATCCCAGCCATTACAGCTAACAGAACTTGTGCAGTACAAATATTTGATGTCGCTTTTTCTCTCTTAATGTGTTGCTCTCTCGTTTGCAAAGCCATTCTGAGTGCTCTATTTCCATCTGCATCTTCACTCACTCCAATAATCCTTCCTGGCATACTTCTTTTGTATTTATCAAAAGTGGCAAAGTAAGCTGCATGAGGACCTCCATATCCCATTGGAATTCCGAATCGTTGGGTAGTCCCCACTACAACATCAGCCCCCCATTCAGCAGGAGGAGTAAGTAAACTTAAACTCAACAAATCAGCAGCCACAACAACCCCAACTTCTATCGTTTTTAATTGATTAACAAACTCAGTATAGTCAATTACTTCACCATATTTTGCAGGATATTGTAAAATCGCCCCAAAGAATTCTTCATTTACAACTACTTCTTCATGACAAGCAACAACTAATTCAATACCAATTGGAATAGCACGAGTTTTTAAAATCTCTATCGTTTGAGGAAAACATAATTCTGAAACAAAAAACTTAAGAACATTTGCTTTTTTCTGTTTCCTGCTTCTGCTATTATATAATAGTATCATAGCCTCAGCTGCTGCCGTTCCTTCATCTAATAATGATGCATTTGCAATCTCCATCCCAGTCAAATCACTCACCATTGTTTGGTAATTCAACAAAGCCTCCAATCTTCCTTGAGCAATTTCAGCCTGGTAAGGAGTATAAGCGGTATACCATCCCGGATTTTCTAAAATATTTCTCTGGATAACACCCGGAAGAATAGTATTAAAATAACCCATTCCAATATATGAACGGTAATTTTTATTTTTCTGAGCTAAACCCTTCATGTGCTCAATAAAACGACTTTCTGACAATGCTTCAGGTAAATTCATTGCACTTTCCAAATGAATTTTTAAAGGAATTGTTTCTTTAATTAATTGCTCAACTGAAGACACATTAATCACTGCTAACATCTCTTTAATTTCATTTCCTCTAGGACCTATGTGTCTACTAGAAAACTTACCTATACTCATTATTAAAATTTTAGTCCGCAAAAATAGTTAATGAAATCTTAATAACAGCAGTGTTAATAAAAAAAGGATAAGTCTGATATTATAGTAGTTATGATAAATAATAAAGTAATTTTGCAAAAAATTTAAAAGCATGACATTTTCAGAAACAGGACTAAATAAAAACCTCCAAAAAGCAATAAGTGATTTAGGATTTGAGACACCAACTCCTATCCAACAAGAAGCAATTCCATATTTATTGGAAAACGAAAACGACCTTATTGCATTGGCACAAACAGGGACAGGTAAAACTGCTGCTTTTGGGTTTCCTGTATTACACAAGGTTGATGTAGAAAGAAAATTAACACAAGCAATCATCCTTTGCCCTACCAGAGAACTTTGCCTTCAGATTGCAAAAGATATGGAGACATATGCAAAATACATTAAAGGCTTAAGAATTACTGCTGTTTATGGTGGAGCAAGCATCATGCCACAAATTAAAGCATTAAAATCAGGAACGCAAATTGTAGTAGGAACTCCTGGAAGAGTGATTGACTTAATCAACAGAAAATCACTTAGATTACAAGACATTGAATTTGTTGTTTTGGATGAGGCTGATGAGATGTTAAACATGGGATTCAAAGAAGATTTGGATACTATCTTAGCAGAAACTCCTAACGAAAAACAAACCTTACTTTTTTCGGCAACAATGCCAAAAGAGGTAATGAGAATTAGTAAAAACTACATGAACAACCCAAAAACAATTGAGGTTGCAAGCAGGAATGAAGGAGCTGCAAATATAGAACACCATTACTATATGGTTCAAGCTAGAGATAGATATAAAGCGTTAAGAAGAATTTGTGATGTTAATCCTGATATTTACGGAATAGTATTCTGTCGTACTAGAAGAGAAACTGCTGATGTAGCAGATAAACTTATGCAAGACGGGTATAATGCTGATGCAATACATGGTGAATTATCTCAAGCACAGAGAGATAATGTAATGGGGAAATTTAGAAAGAAAAAAATTCAATTATTAGTTGCAACTGATGTTGCTGCCAGAGGAATTGACATCAATGAGTTAACGCATGTTATCAATTATAATTTACCAGATGATAACGAAATATATGTCCATAGATCAGGTAGGACTGGTAGAGCAGGAAACAAAGGGACATCAATTATTATTGCACATAGCCGTGAAGGAAGAAAATTAAAATCAATTGAAAAAATGATTAAGCGTGATTTAAAGCTTATGAAAGTACCTAATGGAGATGAAATTTGCCAGATTCAATTGATGAAATTAATCGACAAAGTAGTTGCTACTGATGTTAATCACCAAATTGATAAATACCTTCCTTCTATTGAAGAAAAATTAGCACACCTTGATAAAGAAGGAATCATCAAGCATTTCGTATCTACTGAATTCAATCGTTTCTTAGCATTCTATAAAAATGCACAAGACCTAAACGTTTCAGGAAGTAAGGGTAATGACAGAAACGACAGAAATGAAAGAGGAGGCAGAGCGGATAGAAAAGGGAAAAGAGGGGATAGAGGAGAAAGAACTGGACATGCTGAATCAGGACATACAAGATTCTTCATCAACCTAGGACAAGAAAAAGATATGCAAGCTCATAACCTTATCGGATTAATTAATGAATGTACGCGTAACAGAAATATCCCTGTAGGAAAGATTGATATTATGAGAAAATTCTCATTCTTTGAGATTCCTTCTGACTTTGAAACTGATATACTTAGCGGTATGGTAGATGCAAATTGGAACGGAAATAGAGTAAATGTAGAGGTTTCACAAGCGCCTGGAGTAAAATCATCTAGAGGTGGAGTAAGTAGAGGTGGTAGTGGAGGCGGCCGTTCTTACGGAGGTGGCGATAGAAAAAGAAGCAATTCAGGTGGTGGTGGAAGAGACAGAAGTGGAGGAGGCAGATCTTCTGGAGGATCTTCTTCAAGAAGGGAATCATCATCTGGAGGTGGAGGTAGAAGTAGCGGAGGAAGCTCAAGCTCTTTTAAAGGAAGATTTAATGCTGCTGCAAAAAGAAAAAGAAGAGACTAGACTTTCTTCTTTCCTGCAACAAAATCTTTTAAATAGTAAGGCTCAAAATAAGCAACATCTTCAAAATCCTTATTTTCAAATTTAGCATTTGCTAAAATTCCTAAGTGCTTTGCAGAAGGGTAAATTCCCTCAATAAATTGAGCGTTTTTATGACTGATAATTTCTTTGCATTTTAAAGCACCATCCCCAAAAAATAGCACTTCATTTACTAAAAATTTAGCATAGGTTTGTTCATCCACAACATCAGCTTGCACACCTCTTACTTCATTATTATTTTCATCAAATAAAGCTGAAAAAACTTCCATTCTCCTAGCATCAATCATAGGACAATAAATAGCTGATTTTTTACTTTCAGCCATTCCAAATGCCATAGCTTTTAAGGTAGAAATAGCCAACAATGGAATCCCTAAAGAATAACACAATCCTTTAGCAGTTGAGGTGCCAATTCGCAATCCCGTATAAGAACCTGGACCTTTACTTAACGCAATAGCTTCTATTTGTTTTAAGGAAATTTTTGCTGTTTTCACAACCTCCTCAATAAATAAGGTCAATTGTTCAGCATGGGTGTACTTATCTGTATTATGTTCCTTTTCAGCTATTATAACTCCATCTTTAAAAAGTGCGACAGAACAATTTTTTGTAGCTGTTTCTATTCCTAAAATTAAGGCCATTAAAAATCGTAATAGTGATTAAACAAATCGCTTATAATTCCAAAATTAATAAATTGAGTTTGCATTTCAGCTTCCTCACTTTCAAAATTTCGTAAAGTAATCCCTAAATTTATTTTAAGGTTTGTTTTTGGATTTACAACATAAGCAATATTGAAGTTTTTAAAATTAACAGTCGTTAAATTTCCTTGATACATCTCAATTCCAAAATCAGATGGTCTACCTATGCCAACATGTTGAAATCCTGATTCCTCTGCAAAATTTCCAGTGGACATGTAAATATCATTTCCATAAGAAGTTGCGTCTCCCTTAATCTTAGCCCCATATTTTGCAAAAATAAGTTTACCATCTAGCTCCCATCTTTTCCATTTGTAATTTGCAATTACTAAAAACTCAGAAAAATTAGCGCCTAAAGGATGTGCTAATGGCTGATTATAATGCGCATAATTCTGTTGAGGATTATGATGTGCATAAGTATAAGGCCTAACTAAATTATACTCGGTTTGCAGTGTTAAATTATCTACACCAAGAGCATTGAACATTTTAAACCCTAGTTGATAACCAAATTTATTTGCCCAAAAGCCATTTTTTTCTCTCAAATCATTAAGGCTAAACTCATCTAAAACTAACTGCCCATAAAAATAAGATGAAAAAGGAAATTTGTACTTTACATTAAGTCCAACCAATACATTATCAGGGGAATTTACCGAAAACTCAATTGGCCTAAGCATTGCAATTGGATTTAAATAATTAACATCAAAACCATTACTCCCTGGTGCATGGTTCATTCTCCATATCACTGATTCAAATAGTGAAACACTTAATTTTTTAGTTGCGTTAATACTCAAATAATGAGATGACATATACTTTTTAGCATAGCCCATCTGATCATAATTATCCAAGCCATTATTTAAGAAATAATTAATGTCCTGAAACTCTGTATACAAATTCGTGTACTGTACCTTCCAAAAAGTAGTTTGTATGCGTAAGTAAGGATAGTTAAATGTATTGTCCGAAAGCAATAAGGAGCGATATCCATCCCCTATAAAATGTTTTCCGTGTCCAAATTGAACTGCAAACATTTTATTTGCGCGATAAGAAACATAGCCAGAAGACATGGCATAATCAAAACCTGTTTCTTTAAAATCCCTTGCATACCCTTGCCCTGGAACCACTCTATTTTTTCGAATGGATTCATCCATATAATTAGGCAATATGGATTGATTTTCAGCAAATGAACTAAAGAAAGATATCTTCTTTCCTAAATCGCCTTCAACTATAAAACCCCTTGTATTTGTAAAGGTATTTTTTTCTTCTGTAAACTCTTTTCCTGTCGATAAATTTATAATGGGGGAAGCAATAACCTTATAGCCTTCTCCTTTAAGAATAATGAAATGCTCTGAAAATAATTTTCTTAAATACCAATTAGAATAATCTGAGCGATTGATTTCTTCAAGAACAGAATCAACATTGAACTTTAAATCTGATTTTATTATTGGCTTAAAAGAAGTATGATAATTTGAATCATCAGTATAAATTAGGTAGTTAAAATTAGAAGAATAATTATTTCCTAATAATAAATTAGCATGTTGTGCATGAACATTTAAATTGACTAGAAAAACGAAAAGAAGAAAAAAAGAAAAGCGCATTATTTCGATTTATCTTTCAGTATATAAAAAGGAATAAGCAATAAGGTAAAACTAATTCCTGCTAATATAGCAATACTCATATTGATATTTAATTCTAAAAGAAAATACGAAAACAAAACAATTAGTATTGCAAAAGCATACAATGCTAAACTTGTGTATTTATGCCCAAAACCTAAATCTAATAAAGCATGATGTATATGTTCTCTGCCTGGAAATAAAGGATGCCTACCCTGCATTATTCTTACAACAAATACTCTAAGAGAGTCAAACAAAGGAATAGCTAAAAGTGCAATTGCTAAAAGTGGGCCTTTATTTGGCAGATTAATAGTATCAGTAACTAAACCATGGCTAATGCTATTAATTGCCAAAACTGAAAGTATCATTCCTACCACTAATGAACCTGTGTCTCCCATAAATATTTTTGCAGGATGAAAGTTATATTTTAAAAAACCTAACAAGGCCCCCATTAATGTAAAGGCAATCATAGCCATATCGGTTTGTTCCATAAATAAGGCAATAATCCCAAATACAAAAGAAGCAATCACACCAATTCCTCCCGCTAATCCATCCACTCCATCAATTAAGTTAAACCCATTTGTAATGACAATAACTACAAAAACAGTGAACAAAGTGCTTATCCAACCAGGTAATTCATATATACCTAACACTCCATGCATATTATCTATTTGAATTTCCTGTAAATAAACTAAAATTAATACCGAAATAATTTGCCCAACTAACTTTTTTGAAGGAGATAAAGCTAATAAATCATCAATCACCCCAACAAAAAAGACAATTAAAAAACTCACTAAAATAAACTGAATATTTTCTAATTCAGCCCAGAATAAGAGAGAAAACATAAGCCCTGAGAAGATGGCAATACCTCCAAAAATCGGAATACTTCCTTTATGTGCAGCTCTTTCACCTGCTGAATCAATCAATCTAAGGCGTTCAGCAAAAAAAATAACTTTTGGTATAACAACAAATGTAATTAAGAATGCCGTTACAAACGAAAAAAATATATTTAACTCAGAAATGAACATTTGTTTTTGTTTTAATTGTAAAATTACTTATATTTATTTAATCACCAACAATAATTCATTACACCATTTTAACAAAGTATATTCGTTATCCACTTTTACTGTAATTAATTCCATCTTTTCTCCCGCTATAATATCTGTATCAGAGTCTCCAATTAAATAAGATTCTTCTATTTTTATAGCTGGGAAATCAATGATTGCCTGCTGAATCATCCCAGGATTTGGTTTTCTGCAGCTACAATTTTCAGCTGCTAAATGCGGACAATAATATATCTTTTCAATGACACCTCCCTCCACCTTTAATTGCTGCAACATATATTGATGTAAGACATTTAAATCTTCAGCTGACATTATTCCTTTTGCAATACCTTGCTGATTAGTAACAATAAGAATACGTTTAAATATTTTTGAAAGATGAGCTATAGCAAATTCAGCTCCCGGCATAAATTCAAATTCATCAGTATTTCGAACATACTTCCCGTCTAGTTTTACATTTATTACACCATCTCTATCTAGGAAAAGAGTGTCTAGCTTATGCATTTGGAAACATTTCTTCTTCAATCAATTGACAAATAATGTGTCCAATCAAAATATGGGCTTCCTGAATTCTTGGAGTATCATCAGAAGGGACGCAAATCATAAGATCGCAAATCTCTTTCATTTTTCCGCCATTTTTACCCGTAAAACCAACAGTAAGCATACCTATTTCTTTTGCTTTTTGCATGGCACTTACTACATTAGGAGAATTTCCTGAAGTTGAAATTCCAATTAAAATATCTCCTTTTCTTCCTGCAGCCTCAACCATTCTGGCATAAGTAGCTTCATAACCAAAATCATTTGCCACAGCTGTCATATATGACGAATTTACATGCAAAGCCTCAGCATATAAAGGAGGGCGATCTGTATAAAACCTTCCACTTAACTCTGCAGCTATATGCTGCGCATCAGAAGCACTACCCCCATTCCCACACAACAACATCTTTTTATCATCTCTAAAAGCAGCTATACTTTTAATTGCAATTTTCTGAATATTTTCTTGTAAGACATCATCTTGCAAAACACGAGTATAATTCTCAACAGAACTCTTTATACACTTATTGATTCTACTTTTCATCTCTTTGGTTTTTGGCTAAAATACAAATTAATATAATGATTGATACGCCTGTTTAGTTTGCCTTCCAATTTCATTCCAATCATATTTTGTATTTATTAAATCTTCACCATTTTTTCTCACTTGTTCTAATTTTTCAGGATCTAATAAAATCAAATTTATCTTTTTAGCTAATGAGGTTGAATTCTCAGTTTCAAATAAAAAAGCATTTTCCATATCAGTAACCACTTCTTTTAATGGAGGTAAATCAGAAACCAAAGCAGGTTTCCCATAACTAAGTGTCATCATAAGAACACCGCTTTGATATATTTTCTTATAAGGAAGAACAACTAAATCAGCTGCGCAATAATAATGCTCAACATCAGCATGAGGAATAAACTTAGTATGTAAAAGACAATAGTTTGCTAAATTATTTTCATCAATAATCCTTTGATAAGTTGTAAAATTATTCTCCCAAGGCTTTCCTGCAATAACCAATAAAACATCAGGATTTTCTTTTATCACATTCTTTAACGCTTGCAACAAAACCTCCAATCCTTTCACCTTTTTTATCATCCCAAAAAATAATAATACCTTTTTATTATTTGGAATTCCCAATTGCTTTCTAGACTTTTCTTTATCATCTTGGATATTAATAAAAGGGGTGTAATTCCCATGAGGAACAATATAAATACAAGATGACAAATCAGTATTCACTTTTATAATTTCTAACTTACTAAATTCATTATGAGTCAATATTAAATCAGTAAACTTATATATCATCCTCCCAATAATTGATGAATCAGATGGATTAGCAAAGGAACTTACATCATGAACTGTTAATACCACTTTTCCTAATAAGGACCTTACCAACAATAAGTTAAACAAAACTAATATATTAGAGTAAAAAACGTGAAAATGAAATACACTCACTCCAGAAAATCTAGCATGAACTATTGAAATAATTGATCCTATTAACCACTTCAACCCATTAATAAAATTTATTTTACTTGTAAATATATTCTTATAAAAAGTAAAAAACTCTAATCCCTTTATTTTTGGATTATTTGTCTCATTATTAGTGTACAAGCTAAGTGAAATGCCATTTTTTAAAAGCCCTTCCGCTTGCCCAAACAAATAAAAATGATGCGAACTTCCATGAGCTCCTAAGGGGTCAATAATGGCTACTTTTCTATTCATTTTTATTTAATTATTCCTTCAAAGTAGGATTTATTAATCAACCACCAAGTTGCAAGGTTTTTTCTTATCTGAGGATTAATAACAAACCTAATATTATTTTTGAAAAATAACCACCCAATAAAAGCAAAGGCAAATAATCCGCCAATTTTTTTTAGAAAATAGATGTGATTTTTAGTATTCTGTTTTATAAAAAAATCTCCCCTAAATATTTTTTTCTCTTCCTTATTAAAGGACTTTGTTAAACTCCCAACTTTATGATAGAATTTAACATTTGGATAGTAAAACAATTTATGCCTTCCATCTTTCCAAACTCTATATGAAAAATCAGTATCATCAAAATAAACAAAGTACTTTTCATCCATCATACCAATATCCTGAAACACCTCTTTTTTAACTAACAAACAACAGGTTGGAGCATATTCCACCCTAATAATTTTATCATACTGACCTTCATCCAACTCCTTCATTCCTCTATGTAAGGGCAAGTATCCTTTCTTTTTTATAAACCAACTTCCAGCATACCAAATATGATTAGGATTATCATAATACATCATTTTTGGCGCAACTAAACTACAGATTTTATCTTTTTGAAGTTGTATTAGCTTTTTAATTAATGTACTTTCAAATTCAACATCATTATTGATAATTAAAACCTGATCACATCCATCTGAAATAGCTTTTTCAATCCCTTGATTATTTGCTTTAGCAACGCCTAAATTTGTAGCATTTTTAATGATTTTTAATCTACCATCCTGTTCGTCTTCCAATATTGAAAGCGTAGCATCTCCTGAATCATTATCAATAACATATAACACCAAATTTGAATGTGTCTGTTTCCAAACACAATCCAAAAACGGCTGTAATACATTAGCAGAATTATAAGTTATGGTTACTAATCCTATTTTGTCCATTTTGAATAATCTTTACCTAAAACTCCTCCTAGCTGTCTAACATCATCACTAAAAAATTGTTTGAGTTGATTTCTAGTTTCCTCCAATAATTCAGGCTTTTTATCCGCCTTAAAAAGCAAGCCTTTAATATTTTTCACTAATGATTTTGGGAAAATAAAAGTGAGTATTTTTCTAAGAAAGACAAAAGAATATATAAATCTAATCCCTTTATTTTTAGGCATTGTAAAGGTATTGTGTTTTGTATTTACATCAGCTGTAAATTCAGTACTCACCTTTAAAAAATCATATACCAAATCTACAGTCCCAGATACATCTCCTTTGAAATCATCATAATCTATTAGTAATAGATTATCTCTAGTAAATATATTAAAATATCTTTGAATTTGTTGAGCATATTCGCTCACTTCAATATACTGCTGATAAAATAAATGGGCATTTTTATTCTTTGATTTCTTATTTACTATATCCTCAAAACTATCACTAACTAAGCCAAGCCTATAATCCATCAAATAATGAGAAAAAGCCCTATCGATAGGGTTTCTGAGCATGATAATAATTTTTGCACCTGGATTATATTTTTTTATATCTTCTGCTACATTTTCATACAACAAATAAGAAACACTCCCCTCACCATAAATCACCCCTTCTTTATGGGCAAATAAAGACTCATACTTTTCAAGCGTATTTATACGATTTTTACCATAATACATTCCTTGTTCTTGAATAGCTTTATCAGAAAAATAATCAGGTTCTTTTTGGCTACTCATCTCAACTTGAGGATGTTCATCCAAGTAATGATACAATGATGTTGTCCCTGCTTTTGGAGCGCCTACTATAAAAAAATCTACTTTCATTTTACAAAAAATCTTTTCTTTACAACCTCAACTATATTCCCCATCCTTTTAATATTTAGTAAAAATGCTAACGCTAGTTTAATTGGGAAAGTAATTAAATAAAATATAGTCAGTAATGGTGGAAACCTAAACTTTTTTAACTCGTATTTAAACTCCTGCATCATGATTTTTGACATCAATTGAGAAAGGTATATTTCAGCAGAACTTAACCCACCATTTTTCCATTTCTCAATTTTTGAACTATCAATCACTAATTCACTTTTAGTATCCTTTTCAGTTGAAGAACCAACAACTGGAACTCTCAACATTTTCTCTTGAAAATCAATATCCAAAAATTGACATATCTCTTTTACAACGCTATTAGCATCAGCCAACAACTCTTCAAACTTGATTATCTTTACCCTTGTCGTATTTATAAATTTTGAACTATGTTCTAATGACGAATTCCAAACCTTAGCCGTTAATATAGGATGATAATTAATGTATGATCGAATAGCTTCAGATAAAGGTATGGCAGATGCACCTAGGAACCTTCTTTTCCATTTATTCTTTTGTGAAAGCAGAACATCTCTTTGATCCCTAACCATGTTTATCACTTTTGTATTCGGAAAATAGGCTAAAATTTCATTCAAATAATACATGTTTTTAGGCGTTTGCTCACAAGCAATAGTGCACTTATTATCCAAAGTAATTGCAGATAAAAACAATTCATATATACCTAAAGGGTTTGGTATATTCTTATCTATAAGTAGAACACTACCTTTCTCATTAAAATCAGAAATATTACTTTGTTGAAACAATCCATATTCGGCAATACACAATAACCTAGAAAGCAAATCTATTTGCTGTTTCTTATCTAAACTTGTTCCTGAATTATTTGTCCAAATAGTGCCAAAAAAATGCAACTCTTTAAAAGTGAAAATAGCTGGATGATTTCCTAAAATACGCCCCATCATAGTAGTACCACTCCTACTACTACCCACAATAAATATTTGTTCTGTTTTAGGCATCAGTCTATAATTATTCTAGAAGAATCTAATTCCAGTAGACCATTAACATTTGCAATGTCAAACAAATCATCACTCTTATACTCTACCACATCAAAAATATATTTATTGAATTCAGATGAAGTTTGAAGTTCCACAATATTATTTTCCCAATCTATTGAAAAAATAAATTTCTTTACTCCTTCAATATTATAACAACTATAACTAAAATAATCATTAAATCTCTTTTTCTCAACTCTAACAATATCATGCTCAAATATTTTCCCAATCATTTTTAAAGGATAATACGTACTCTGAATTTCCATTTCTTCTTTGTTATTTCTAAAGATTGACCCTGAAAAATCTCTACCTCCTAAGTTATGATAAGTTGTTAATTCAATAGCTGATAAATCAGGATTACTCATTAACTCAAGAAGATAATGCGCAACAAATAATGATTGTAAAAGGGTATTCCCGGTAGTTTTAGACATTTGCAAATTCCATTCCGTAACCCATATAGGCTTATTAAAAAGGTTGACATAAGCTTTTACTTCTTTTGGATACTCATCAGTTAAATAAGCAATAGCTCTATTTTTATAGATTTCAAAAGCTTCTGCTTTACTCTCCCCTTCAGCTTCTTCAGAAATCATTTGACCATACCTATCCTTTCCCTTAGTTACTTTTGCATAAGAGTGAATAATAATAGCATCATAAAAATCCAATTTGGCTAATCTTTCATTCCAAAGATTATGCCTGTGTCCATTTCTTTTCCCTAAAGGAGCAACAACAATAGCTGTTTTAAGGTCTGGGTATTTTCCTTTTATTTTTTCTGAGCATTTTTTAGCTGAAACAACATAGTCATCAATCGTATATCCTTTTGTAAAGTAACTTCTATTCGACAGCTCACTACCAAGCTCTACTCCAACAACTTCAATATTATTTGCAACTAATTTTTCTATCATCAATATAATATCATTATTATCAATAAATAAATTGGCTACTAATACCGCTTTTGCATTTGTTGCTTTTGCTAATATTATAAAATCATCTATATAATCCTGCTGTTGATTTTTTTTATTTCTAGAACTCTCTAACCCTCTAGATCTTTTAGGAAATTTCCCGTCATGGAATTTATCAACTTCAGCAAAATCAAAACCGTAACCATTTTTTCCGTAATGATAAAAGTTACCTACAGCACCCCCAGGAAATCTCAATAACTTTGGTTGCAATGCAATAACTTTATTTAGGAATGAGGTATCGTTAACATCACAATAAGTGAATGTATTTGAAGTTGCAAAACCAAAGATATTTTCATGAACACTCTGAGCCATCAGGCCTTCAAAACTAAATAACAATATAATTATTATCTTTCTCACTTTATAAGTCCTTTCTGTTTTAATTCTGCAACTGAACTTTCGTATTTATCTTCCATTAATTCTTGCGTTTTTACCCAATTAACAAATGAAGTAATACCAGAATGAAAATCAAATTTAGGACTAAACCCTAATGCATTTTTTATTTTTGATAACTCAGCATAATTATGACGAACATCCCCTAAACGATACTTACCACTTATGCTAATTTTTACATCCGAATTATATGAGGATTTTAAAGTATTTGCAACTTCACTCACAGTAGTTGCTACCCCTGAACCAACATTAAAGATTTGATGATTTGCATCATCTTTTTCTAAAGCAAGAATGGTTGCATCTACTACATCATCAATATAAACAAAATCCCTGCTTTCCTTTCCATCTTCATAGATATCAATATCATTTCCGTTCAATAATCGAGTAGAGAAAATAGATAATATTCCTGTATATGGATTACTTAGAGATTGCCCTGGACCGTATACATTTTGATATCTTAAAGCAACAGCAGGAATATTTAATGTTTTTCCCATTAACAAAATCATTTGTTCTTGTTGTTGTTTTGTAATGCCATAAATAGAAGATGGATGAATCTTAGAATCTTCATCAGTAGCGCACAAAGTCAATTGTTCACCACAAATATCACACATTGGATTAAAATTACCATTTTCCATATCAGTAGCATTTCTTTCTTTAGGGTATACAATACCATCTTTCCGGCATAAATACTTCCCCTCCCCATAAATAGAACGAGAAGAAGCAATAATTATCTTTTTTACACTATGACTCTCATTAGCTAAAATATCTAACAAATTAGTTGTCCCTAGAATATTAACCTCATTGTATCTAGAAATCTCATACATAGATTGTCCTGTCCCTGTTTCAGCAGCTAGATGTATAACTGTATCTTGTCCTTTCAGGGCTATTTCCCAATCAGATTTATTACAAACATCTCCTAATATAAAATTTGAAATATCTTTGATTGAATTATATAAATGAGAATCTTGATTCTCACCATGTATTTGCTTTGACAAACTATCAAGAATAGTAACTCTATACCCTTTTTGAACTAATTTATTAGTTAGATTAGAACCTATAAATCCTGCCCCACCTGTTATTAGAATATTTTTCATGACAATTGTTTTTTATGTGATGTAATTTTACAAAATATATGCATAAACCCTGAGATTATAAACAAGAAAAAGAAAGGACGTAATAATAGAGGTTCTGACATAACTGAAATAACCATGATTATCATCCAAAGCCATTTTTTTTCTTGAATTATTTGCTGTTTAAAAAACATATACAATAATAGGAATGTAGTTGGAAATCCTGTTCCTGCCAATAAGAACATAATTGAATTACTACTGCCTTTGTCAGTAACTTCAACTTTCGTATCAATACCTAGAAAAGAATTAATTGATTGGATTGAGTTTGATGGTATATAAAATTCCTGTCTTATTTTTTGAAACTGAAATATATCTAATCCAACTCCTGTAAGTGGATTTTCTAAAGCAATAAAAATAGGCTGGGTAAGGTCAAATATTCTTTTTTGGAATGAAGATTCTCTTTCTCCTTGGATTTTACTATCTATATTCATGCTAAATATCATATAAATAGGAATAAGTAATACCCCTACAAGAGGAATTAATAACTTATTAGTTTTTGATTCTGCTATCATATAAGCAAATACTTGTAAAAGTAGAATCCCAATACCTGTTGTTGAATAAGTAGTTAAAATAAGGAATGCAATAAATAATAATAATTTTTTACTTTTTTTAATTATAAATGCTTCTAGAAAAAATAATATATTTAAAAAAGCCTGTAAAACACCAGGCTCCCAAAATAACCCTTGATTTCTACAAAATTCAAGACCAAAAACATTTACAATACATTTGTCCGGAGTGTAAAAAAACAAATTTAGAAAAGTTTCACATTCGTGATAAGTAGAAAAAATAACTGTTAAATTATTCTTAATGAAGAAGAAAAGTATAAAATTGATGAATGCATGAAAAGCAATTAATTTCAAAACAATATATAATCGATTTAAAAATACATCAGGAGTTCTATTGTTTGTAAAATGAAGTAAAGTGAAAATAGAGAGAAAAGTAGTTAAAAGATAAAACAAATACTTATTTGTTGTTTGCTCAACAATAGCAAAATAATAATTAACTATACCTAAAATAATAATGACAACAAAGGTAACTATAGCAGAATTTAGAAGTGTTCTTCTTAAAGTTGATCCAAAAAAAACTACTCCAATCAATAATGATAAGAATGAAACGGAAGCAAGATTTCTATTAAAAACAAAAAGCAGCCCCCCAGTACTCATCACCAACATAAACACCAAAAGATTATCAATTAGTTTTTGCTTTAAGGTATAATTCATCTATTCCAATACATTTTTTGATTCAATAATAATTCTAAATTTCTAACATCTTTTTCAAAATATCGATTATATAATACACTCTTTTCTTCTTCTGATAATTGATGGGGGGTAAAGGCACTAATATTAGCTCTTTGGATTTTATTTTTAATAATCTGTCTTATTTTTAAGGATGGTATCATATTCTTAATTACAACTCTCCACCATCCTGTTTTTTTCATTAGCTTTTTCAACCATTGAAGCCTAGCTTTACTTGCGGGATTGCTTTTAATGTTAATATTAATCCCTTCATCTTTTATCCCTAAAAATTTAAAAATTCTTATCATTGTGTCTTCTCTTTTACCAATAAATTCTGCTTCAAAATTAATTATTAAAAACTGTTCCTTAGGAAATAGTGCATAATACCTACTTAACATCTCAAAATACAAACCTTGATTCACATAAGATAATCTTAAAAAGGTCAAATATTCCTCTTTATTTATTCGACTACTTTCAGCCTTCAAGGCTTCTGAAAAAGACAAGCTTTCATGCTGATCTCTTACGGAATGCAAATAATGAGAGTAAGCTCTGTCAACTGGATTTCTTAATATCATAATAAATTTAACATCTTTACCTAAATCATTAAATATTCTTTGAGGAGCATCAGCTTCAAATAAATAGGTTGGGGTAAAATCTCCAACACATGTTTCATGCCTTACGTTTTTAAAATAAGTCCGCTCATACCAATTAATTCCATTTTTATAAACTGCAGGAATATCAAAAAAATGGGGCTCCTTAAATGATGGAATAAATACATCAGAATGTTGCTTTAAGATATCATAAAGGCTAGTTGTTCCTGATTTAGCAGCACCAATACACATAAAATTTGGCAAACTCATAATATCCAATAATTTAAATCTCTTTCTAACAATAGTGATAGTTGCTCTACATCACTTTTATAATACCCTTTCAGCCAACGTTTAGTTTCAGGATTTATCTTTTTAACTTTTTTTGTATTTCCTTTTTGCAAATTTACCCTAATACCTTTTCTTAAACTTTTAAAAGGAAGCAAAAATTTCAGTGCTGTTTTAAGTGGATTTTTTTTCATCATAAGCGATTTCATCCATTCACTTTTCCACTCCCAACCCCCTACCATATGCTCTCCTTCAGTATTAATCTTTACAGGATCTACGCCTAGAAAATGAAATACCTTATTCATTTCTTTATCGAAATGATGCTTATAATCATCATAAATAATAAGATGAATATTTTTAAATGCCTCAGAAAGTACCTTCACTTGTTTATAATACAATCCCAATTCTAAATACCTAGAGGCAGGGGTCATGTTACTCGTATTATGATATCTATGTTCTGATTGTTCAAGTGCATCCTCAAATGATAAAGACTCCATTATATTATATCGTTTTACGTGCTGATATCCAGAATATGCACGCTCTACAGGGTTTCTGAGCATAATGATAATCTTTACATCTTCAGAAAGGTATTTTTTAATATTCTTAATTGTAATCTCAGGAAATGACAAATACATTACGCTTGACTCTCCCCTATATCTTTTCCCTGATTTCCCTTCAAAAAGAGACTTGTAATCTTCTAAGTTGAGTACTCCTTTTGGAATTCTTTGCTCTCCAATTTCTTTGTTAATTAAAAAATGAGGTTCTTTAGGCGAACACATAAAAATATCAGGATGTTGGTTCAAATAATTATGCAAAGAAGTAGTTCCACTTTTTGCAGCCCCAACAATTAAAAGATTTGGTAAGGCCATTATTCTTTCCAATTTTTTAAATTAACATTCAATAATTGCTCCAATTTCTCTACATCATTTTTAAAGAAACTAATTAATTCTTTTTTTGTTTCAGGGTTTATTGGCTTTGCTTTTTCTTTCAAAAATGATTCAAGCATATCTCTCACTTTCAGCCTTAACGATTTAGAAAAAACAAATCTTAATCCTTTTTTTAAGAAATTATCTTTCATGAAAAATTGCTTTAACAAAGGAGCCTTCCAACTTTTACCTCCAACATTATGTTTTGAAACTGTATCAATACTATCATCTTTACTTACCCCTAAAAATTTAAATGTGGCATCTACAACTTTTTGTGTGTCATTCTGAAAATCTTCATACATGATGACATGAATAGCCTTAAAATTTTCTAAATAAGCTTTTACCATACTATGATACATGCCCATATCTTTATACATAACCATAGGCGTTAAGTGAGTATCTTTATCTAATCTCTCTTCCTCAGCTTGCAAGGCCTCCTCAAATGTTAAATTTTCTTTCACACTTCTTGCCACATGAGTGTAGGCGGAAAAGGCTCTATCAATAGGGTTTCGTAACATGATGATAATTTTTACATCATCACCTAAGTAATTCTTAATATTCTTGATTGCCTCATTGTAATAATACAAATACAAAACTGTTGATTCCCCAATCATCTTTTCATCTTGCACATTATAAAAAAGAGATTGGTATTCTTCAAGGCTCCAAACCCCATTATGCAACCTTTCTTTCACCAATTCTTTTATTAAGAACCTTGGCTCTTTTACTTTCATACCTTCTGAATTATATGAGGGCATAAATACATCAGGATGTTGGTTTAAATAATTATGCAAAGAGGATGTTCCGCTTTTTGCAGCACCAACAATCAAGAAATTTGGTAATTTATTTCCCATCATTTTCTTTTAATAAATGGGATATAAAATGTATAAAAACCAAACTCTCTTTTTACAAAATATACCATTGTTAAATTCCAAGTTGATAAGGAAACCATACTTGCAAGAGCTGCGCCATTTACCCCATAAATTGGAATTAGTAAATAGTTCAGTACCACATTTATAATTGCTCCAAAAAATAGTAAATTCATAAAAATAATCTGCCTACCAGTCATTTGTAATAAATTACCTACTGAACCTGAAAAAGCACTGATTAGTTTTCCAATTGATAGGTATATAAAAGCGGTAACTCCTACTTTAAACTCTGTGCCAAAAATACCCAATAAAAAGTCAGGAAAAATAAAGAACAAAATCACTAAAGGTAAGGTTGACCAAAAAATCATTTTTGTAGATTGATGGACAACTTTTTTCAATCCATCAAAATCTTTTTTACCATACATTTCTGCAAACTTAGGTGATGCAATACTGTTAATAGCCATAAGGCTAATACTTGCAAACATTGATAGCTTAAATGCTGTAAAATAGATGCCAACCTCCTCTGAACTCATCATATTACCAAGCATTAATTTATCCGTCCAGGCCATTATAAACTGAACAGACTGAGCAAACATTAATGGTATGGAAATTTTTAATATTTGACTAAATCCAAGGTTTTCAATTTCTTCATTATCATTAATTTTTTCTTTCTTGTTAAACCAATAAATAAAGGAGATTACAGATAAAATAGATACAACACCTAAACTTGATAAATATGCATAAACAGGCACATTGCCATCCATTATAAATTGTGTAATAATAAAAATTGAAATGATGGAAAATGTAGCTTGTGCCATTCTATAAAAAAAAGAAAACTCAACAATTCTTTTAAGACCTCTTAAACTTTGATAATGCAAAACAAAAAAGGCCATGGGTAATACAAAGAATGCATTCAACCTAATATGTTCAACTTTAGCTTGAATAAGATTAGAGATTTCAGGTGCAAAACAATACATTAAGATTGAAGAAAATAAAGAAGTAGCCGTTAGTAATAAGATAATCTTTTTTCTAAATAAGTGTATGCTTTTCCATTTTCCTTGTTTAGCAAATGAAGCTATAAACCGAATAGAAAAAGTATCCATTCCTAACTTAGAAATTAAAGTAAAAATTCTTAAAACTACTATGGAAAGCACATAGTCTCCTAGGCCTTTTGCTCCAAAATAATTAGCAATAATAAGGGTTAATAAAAAACCTAATATTTGCCCTCCAATCCTAATAAAAAAAGACAAACCTCCTTTTTTAAAAAGTTCGGCAAAATCTTTATCCTCTAATGCTTTTTGGAATTTTTTTTTCATGGTTTATTGTACCAAGAACCAAGGATTTAATAAATCCTCTTTATTATAAACTACATCTTTAGATGAGTTATATTGTTTTACAGAAAAACCTGCAAATTTTGCAATTGCATGTCCAGCTCCAGTATCCCATTCCATAGTTGGTGCATATCTTGGATAAGCATCTGCCTTCCCTTCTGCAACCATACAAAGTTTTAATGAAGAACCGACTGCCATTACCTCAATATTTCCATGTTCTTGTTTCTTTTGTTGGAAAAACTCTTCTGTTTCTACCGACATATGAGAACGAGAACCAACAATTGTATACGATTTTCTGGCGTTAGAAATAGGTAAAGAATCTGAATTAGATATCAATGCTTCTAAATCTTCAATCTCATTTGTAAAGTTCGATTTTTTGAAAGACCCTAATCCTTCTAATGCAAAATATAATTCTTCTTTTACAGGGACATAAATCACTCCCATAATAGGATTTCCATTATGGATAAGTGCTATATTTACTGTAAATTCTCCATTTCTTTTTACAAATTCTTTTGTGCCATCTAAAGGATCAACTAACCAAAAATATTCCCAGCTTTTCCTTTCTGAAAACGGAATTTCAGCACCTTCCTCACTTAAAAAAGGAATACCTGTCGCTTTTAAATGTTGTTCAATTACTTCATTGCAATTTTTATCTGCCAAAGTTAAAGGTGATTTGTCATCTTTATGTTCCACTGCAAAATTAGAAGCATACACTTCCATTATCGCATGACCACCTTCAATTGAAGCGTTAATTGCCTTTCTTAATAATTCGTTAAAATTCATTTTTTTCTTGTTTTTACTTTTCGTTAAGCTTCTGTTGGGTGCCAAATGGTTTTTATTTCTTGGTACTTTTCAATAAAATAAGGGGACTGACTCTGTTTATCATCCCAGTTTTTTCGCTTGTAAATTTTTACTCTTTTTAAATTTTCAACTGATAATTGCTCAATACTCTTTATGTCTTCCTTATTATCTCCACAGTAAATAATTGAATTAACATCCTTATGTGATGCAAAATGAGGAATTAATTCCTCTCGTTTTCCTGTTAAAACATTTACTACTCCATGGGGAACATCTGAAGTATTTAATACCTCAGCAAAAGAAATAGAAATCATTGGATTTGCTTCAGAAGACAAAACAATACAACTATTACCTCCAACAATGACTGGAGCAATTACTGATACTAATCCTAATAATGGAAATTCGTTTGGAGCAATTACTGAAACAACTCCAACTGCTTGCGGAGATGAAAAGTTGAAATGATTGGATGCTACTGGATTTACCGAACTGAAAATTTGCTGAAATTTATCGGCCCATCCCGCATAATATATCAACCGATCTATACTTTGCTCAACCTCTTTTTTTGCTTGAAATTTAGAGCTTCCTGTCAGCATCAATTCAACAATAAACTGAGATTTTCTTCCTTCTAACATTTCTGCAATTCTGTAAAGGATTTGTCCTTTATTGAACGCTGTTGTATTTCCCCATCTTTTTTGAGAATTTCTGGCAGAAACAACGGCATTTCGAAAATCTTTTCTGGAAGCAAGACACATATTTGCAAGTAAGTCACCCTTTTTATTTTTTACATGAAAAAATCTTCCAGATTCTGTTCTTGGGAACTTTCCTCCAATAAATATTTTATATGTTTTTAATACATCAATTCTACTCATTATTCAAATTTTAAATATGATTTTAACCCATGTAAACCCCCTTCTCTTCCCATTCCACTCTCTTTAAATCCTCCAAATGGAGAAGAAGGGTCAAACTTATTATAAGTATTTGCCCACACAACACCTGCATTTAATTCTTTAGTTAGTTTGAAAATCTTTGAACCTTTTTCTGTCCATACACCAGCAGATAATCCAAAAGGAGTATTGTTTGCTTTTTCAATTACCTCATCAATAGTTCTGAATGTTTGAATTGCTAAAACGGGGCCAAAAATTTCCTCTTTCACAATTGTATGAGATTGAGAAACATTTAAAAATAATGTAGGAGGAAACCAATTTCCCTTCTTTGAAAAAGAACATTTTGCCTGATAAATCTCTCCTCCTTCCTTCTTTCCAATTTCAATATATTTTTCAATTTTTTTTAATTGCTCTACAGAGTTTATTGCTCCAATATCTGTGTTTTTATCCAAAGGATCTCCAACTATTAAAGTTGACATTCTATCTTTTAATTTTTCAATTACTATATTCGCAACACTTTCCTGAACAAAAAGTCGAGAACCAGCACAACAAACATGTCCCTGATTAAAAAAGATAGCATTTATAATTCCCTCAACCGCTTGATCAATTGCAGCATCTTCAAAAATGATATTAGCTCCTTTTCCTCCTAACTCCAAAGTTGTTTTCTTTTCAATACCCGCCAAACTTCTTTCAATTAATTTTCCAACCTCAGTTGAACCAGTAAAAGCAATTTTATTTACATCAGGATGATTTACAATTGCCGCTCCGGTTTTACCTGCTCCAGTCACAATATTTACAACTCCTTTTGGCAAACCACTATCTTGTATAAGTTCTGCTAATTTAAGAGCTGTTAAAGAAGTAGTTTCTGCAGGTTTTAATACAACTGTATTTCCACAAGCAATTGCTGGGGCAATTTTCCAAGCTGCCATTAATAAAGGAAAATTCCAAGGGATTATTTGTCCGGCAACACCTAATGGTTTTGGGATTTTATTTGGAAATGCATACTCTAATTTATCGGCCCATCCTGCATAATAAAAGAAGTGATTGGCGGCAAGTGGAATATCAATATCTCGTGACTCTCTGATTGGTTTCCCACCATCTAAACTTTCAATTACAGCAAATTCCTTTGCTCTTTCTTGTATCATTCTGGCAATTCTAAAAATATATTTCCCTCTTTCTTTGGGATCTAATTTTGACCAACTTTTAAATGCTTTTCTGGCAGATTTAACTGCTAAATCAATATCCCTATCATTAGCCTCTGCTATTTCAGAAATACTCTCGTTGGTTGCAGGATTAATCGTTTTAAAATATTTTTTTGATAATGGTTTTACAAACTCTCCATCAATAAATAAATTATATTTACTCCTTAAATTTACATGAGATGTTGACTCAGGAGCCTCATCATATTCCCAGCTTTTATTTATATCTATTTTACTCATCTTTTAATCTTTTGAAAAATAATCAAGGGACTGGTAAATTCCACTTTCTTGCTTTTGCAATTGCATTAAAATATCATTTACTAATCGACTTGCTCCAAATCGGAATAAATCTTTATTCATCCAATCATCACCTAAAGTCTCTTTTAACATTACCAAATATTGTAAGGATTGTTTGGCTGTAGAAATCCCTCCAGCAGGTTTCATTCCTATTTTAGTTCCAGTTTTTTTATAATACTCTTTTATCGCTAATAACATTACGTAAGTAACCGGCATAGTAGCAGCAGGACTAATTTTTCCTGTTGAAGTTTTAATAAAATCTGCTCCAGCATAAATTGCAATATCAGATGCTTTTCTTACATTATCTAGTGTATCTAACTCTCCCGTTTCCAATATTACTTTCAGATGAGCATTTCCACACACCTCTTTTACCGCAGAGATTTCATCAAAAACAAAATTATATTCTCCTGATAAAAATTTCCCTCTAGAAATCACCATATCCACCTCATCCGCACCTTGATCAACAGCAAATTTCGTATCTGAAAGCTTTACATGCAAAGTAGACTGCCCGCTAGGAAAAGCTGTAGAAACTGAAGCAATATTTATTCCACTTCCTACAAGTTCTTTTTTAGCGACCGACACTAAAGTTGGATACACACAAACCGCAGCTACATTAGGCAATCCTTCCATAGAATCGTGTAAATGTTGTGCTTTATAGCATAATTGTTTCACCTTTTGAGGAGTATCTTTTCCATCTAAAGTAGTTAAATCAATCATGCTGAGAGCTAAATGTAAACCCATCTCTTTTGCAGAATTTTTAATACTTCTTTTGCAAAAACGATTTGTTCTTTCAATAACTCCTAATTTATCAATCTTTGGGACTTTTAATAACTCAGGTAAACTCAAAATATTCTTGTTTATATAATGCCCAAATCTACTAATTTTATCTCATATGGCTTATGAATTTTAATTCAGATATTTTTACTAAATTTGCCGACTTAAATATGAAAGAAACTAAAGGTAATTTATTCCCAATTTTTGACGATATCCTACAAAAAAAGGATAAAGAAACATTATTGAAACAGCATGCAAAAGTAATTTGGATGACGGGGCTTTCTGGCTCTGGAAAAACTACTGTTGCTAAAGGAGTGGAAAGACACCTGCATTCTAAAGGGATATTAAACCAACTTTTGGATGGAGATAATATCCGTGTAGGAATCAGCAATAACCTTACTTTCTCTTCAGAAGACAGAGCCGAAAACATAAGAAGAATTGCTGAGATAAGTAAGCTTTTTCTAAATTGTGGGGTAGTAACATTGAATTGTTTTGTAAGCCCTACCATTGAAATAAGAAAAATTGCCAAAGATATTATTGGAGAAGATAATTTTATTGAAGTTTATATAAATGCTTCAGTAGAAACTTGTGAAGATCGGGATGTAAAAGGACTTTACCAAAAAGCACGAAAAGGAGAAATAAAAGATTTTACAGGAATTAGTGCTCCATTTGAATCTCCTGAAAATCCAGAAATAGAAATAAACACATCAGAACTTTCAATAGATGAATCGGTACAGAAAGTTTTGGATTATATATTACCGATTATAAAAAACAAGTAAAAAATGAGTTCTTACAATTTAACACACTTACAAGTATTAGAATCGGAAGCGATTTTTATCTTGAGAGAAGTAGCCGCACAGTTTGAAAAACCTGTAATGTTATTTTCTGGAGGAAAAGATTCTATTATTATGTTTCACCTTGCTCGAAAGGCATTTCACCCAGGAAAAGTTCCTTTCCCATTAATGCATGTAGATACAGGGCACAACTTCCCTGAAACAATTGAATTTAGAGATAGATTAATGCAAGAAACAGGAGAAAAACTAATCGTAAAATACGTTCAAGATTCTATTGAAAGAGGTACTGCAGTAGAAGAAACTGGAATAAATGCATCAAGAAATGGATTGCAAACCGTAACGCTTTTGGAAGGATTGGAAGAAGGAAAATACGATTGTGCAATGGGTGGAGCAAGAAGAGATGAAGAAAAAGCAAGAGCTAAAGAAAGATTCTTTTCCCACAGAGATGAATTTGGACAATGGGACCCAAAAAACCAAAGACCAGAACTTTGGAATCTGTTTAACGGAAGAAAGAAAATAGGTGAGCATTTTAGGATTTTCCCAATTTCTAATTGGACAGAAATGGATGTTTGGCAATATATCTTACAGGAAAAAATAGAGCTTCCTTCCTTATATTTCTCTCACAAAAGGGAAGTTGTAAATAGAGATGGAGTGCTTTTAGGAAAATGTGATTACATTCAATTAAAGGAGAATGAAGTTTGGGAAGAAAAAACAATAAGATGTAGAACTATTGGAGATATGACTTGTACTGGAGTTGCAGAATCGAATGCAGCAACATTAGAAGAAATTATTGAAGAAGTGGCCACAACAAGAGTTACTGAAAGAGGTGGTAGAGCAGACGATAAAAGATCGGAAGCAGCCATGGAAGATAGAAAAAAAGAAGGGTACTTTTAAAAACAAAAATTATGAGCGAAACGAAAGGATATTTAGATATGGAGTTATTACGCTTCACTACCGCAGGAAGTGTTGATGACGGAAAAAGTACTTTGATTGGACGATTACTTTATGACAGTAAAGCAATTTTTGAAGATCAGATGGAACAATTAAGAGAAACAAGTAGGCAAAGAGGCGAAGAAGGTGTAAACCTTGCATTGTTAACAGATGGTTTAAGGTCGGAAAGAGAGCAAGGAATTACCATTGATGTTGCCTACAGATACTTTGCTACACCAAAAAGAAAATTTATTATTGCAGATACTCCAGGACATATTCAGTATACCAGAAATATGGTAACAGGAGCATCAACAGCTAATCTTGCTTTGCTTTTAGTAGACGCAAGACATGGGGTAATTGAGCAAACAAAAAGACATGCTTTTATTGCATCACTTTTACAAATTCCACATATTGCTGTTTGTGTAAACAAAATGGATTTGGTAGATCATAAACAAGAAGCATTTGAAAAAATTAAAGCTGATTTTGAAGATTTTGCATCTAAATTAGAAATTAAGGATGTTCACTTTATTCCTATTTCAGCTTTGAACGGGGATAATGTTGTTGACCGTTCAACCAATATGGATTGGTATGAAGGTTCTACTTTAATGCACCTTTTGGAAAACATTCACATTGGTTCAGATCAAAACCATGTAGATTGCAGATTTCCTGTGCAATTTGTAGTTCGTCCTCAATCCAAAGAATATCCTGACTATAGAGGATATGCTGGAAGAATTGAAGGAGGGGTATTTAAACCAGGAGATGAAGTTACTATACTACCTTCAGGATTTACATCTAAGATTAAATCTATCGATACTTTTGACGGTGCAGTTGAAGAGGCGTTTTCACCAATGTCAGTTTGCATGACCTTAACAGATAATATTGATATCAGTAGAGGAGATATGTTGGTAAGAGAAAACAACAAACCAACAATTGAACAAGATATTGATGTAATGATTTGTTGGATGAATGAAAAGAAAATGATTCTTAGAGGGAAGTATACTATCAGACATACTAGCCAAACTGCCAGATGTATTATTAAAGATATAAAATACAAAATGGACATTAACACATTACATAGGTTAGAAGATGAAAAGGAAATTGGACTAAATGATATTTGTAGAATTACAATCCGAACTACTAAACCTTTATTCTTTGATAGTTATAGAAGAAATAGAAATACTGGAAGTATTATTTTGGTAGATGAAGCAACAAACGAAACAGTTGCTGCAGGAATGATAATCTAGTTAGTTTTGTAAATAGTATTATAAAAAACCACTTTTTCAAGTGGTTTTTTTATTTAATCAAATCTAGGGTTTACAACATTGTTTTTCATAGAACCAAAAGTATAACTCAATCCAAAATTCATATAATAGAAATAGTTTGACTCCAATTCTTTTTGTCTTAAAATAATATCCTCATAAGTCGCTACATTTAAAGGCAGGTGTATTTGGGCTCTATCAAAATTAATGTATGCAAAGTAATTTAAAGATAATCCTTTTGTAATATTCCAATCAACATTTGAGTATATTCCAACATTGTACTTTTTTAAATCATCTTTATCTAAAATCTGATTACCATTTATTGAGAAAGAGAAACTTCCCCAAGTTTGAGAATTATGATATGATAAATCTAAAAAGTGTGAAGCAAAATTCTCTGAAGTTTTTAAGTAAACAGTAGTGTCCGTATAATCATTGTGATTAGCAGAAATCCCATACAAAAAACTCATCCTATGTTCGGAAGATTCTGAATAAGGAAAGATATTGTATTCTATACAAGGTGAAAACTTATAATTTCCATCATAATTTTTTGATGTTGATTGCATGTAATTCGCTTTAGCTCCAATTGAAAAATTATCCCCTTTGCTTTTTACATAAGTCATATTTGCATACCTGCTTTTTGTTTCGGTAACTAACGAAAAATCATCATATTCAAAACTTGAGATATTTGAACTTATAGAAAAACTTGAAGTAAATTTTGATTCAGCAGTAATTCGGTTTGCTGTAAATCTACCACTATATCTACTGTAAGAATATCCCTCCTCTCCATTAATAGAACCACTTATTGATGTCCTAAACGCCCAATTATTCCATTTATCTTTCCCAATCTCTTTCTCCTCAGCTTCAGTCTCTGAATAAGATAAAGAAACCACATCATTTACTTTAGTTCTTATAATATAGGCATACACGCCTTTATTTAATACTTCTAAATACTGTTGCCTTTCTGAGTCATCAGAAGTATTTGGTAGAATATCAACAGTTAAAGTATTGTCTACATTTTCAAATTCATTAACTCCAATAAATCGAAAAGTAACAACTTCTCCACCACTACTACTTCTTTCTCCATTAACAATTACATGAAGATTAGCTGTTTTTGGGTCTTTATAAAAATCAATGTAAGGCATCTTTCTTTGAAAATAATCTGCATCACATTTCCAAGAGCAGTCTAAAAATACTTTAACTTTATCTATATTCTGAGCCAAACTTATAAATGGCATAAATAAAATAAAAAAAAATAGTGTTCTCATAAAATTAGTTAATGGTATCTCTTTGAAATAAAAAGAGTAAAAAAAAGTCGAGCATTTCTGCTCGTCCTTTCTGTATTAAACAAAACTACTTCTTAATTCAAAGTAAAGTTAATTGGGATTGTATACATCACTCTTACTGATTTACCCCTTTGCTTTCCAGGCTTACAATACTTTGGCATTGATTTTAATAACCTTTTTGCCTCAGCATCCAAATTCTTATCCACCCCTCTTACAATTTTTACATTAGTTACACTTCCTGATTTATCTACAATGAAATTAACATAAACCTTACCTGTAATATTATATTCTTTCGCTATTGCAGGATACTTTACATTATCATTAATATACTTAAAAATAGCAGCATCTCCTGACTTTCCCTTATAACAAAACTCAGGCATATTCTCAACAACCATAAAAAACTCATCATCATCTTCCTCAATAATTTCGATCTCCTCATCCTCATCAGATTCAGTATCCTCAATCTCAACCTCATTCTCAATCTCAACCTCATTCTCAACAATTTCAATCACTTCTGGTGGAGGGGGTGGAGGGGGTGGCGGCTTTACTTCTTGCTTAGTAATTGGAATAATTTCTTCTTCCAAATCATCAAGGCTTAGTGCCCCTAAATTATAAGCTACCTTTTCATAACTCTTGTATTCAAAAGCAGCTAAAACTACCAATAAGGCAATTACTAAACCTATTTGTAAAAACAGCCCTCTTTTTCTTTCTAAATTTACTTCTGGATTCTTTTTCGGTTCCATAATATTTAATTTTATCCTACTAATTTCTGATATGATGATGCTTCAAGTAATTCATCTAGTTCAGTAGCATCTGCTATAGCAATTTTAATAATCCAACCTTCTCCATAAGGATCAGTATTCATTAATTCTGGTTCATCTTCTAGCTTTTTATTAAACGCTAAAACCTCACCATTTATTGGCATGAACAAATCAGAAACTGTTTTTACTGCTTCCACAGAGCCAAAAACTTCCTCTTTTTCTAATTCTTCACCTTCCGTATCTACATCCACAAAAACAATATCTCCTAACTCCCCTTGTGCAAATTCTGTAATTCCTACATAGGCAATACCTCCTTCAATTCTCAACCATTCATGATCCTTTGTATACTTCAATTCTTTTGGAAATTTCATTTAATTAATTTTTTTCAAAAATACATTTTTTTGTCAGCTAACAAAATTATCCGGCCAAGGTAAATCGCAAACTAAATCCTGCATTGGTAATTGCCCCAGGAAAAGTTGTTGAAATGAACGGATTAGTAACTACTCTATCATAAAAAACCTTAATATTCAACCTCTGGTTTAGTACATAATCAGCCGAAAACTTAATACTAATTATCCTTTGCCCCATAGTTATTTGCTCTTCATCTTCAATTACTTTACGAATAACTGTTTTGTTGTTTCGTATATTTAAGTCTAATTTCAAGTCCAAATCACTCGAAAGTTTCTTTCCTCTTCCTGCTGATCGGAATTTAAATTCAACATCTTTTATTCTATAGCCTGTACCTATTACATACTCATTGCTGTTAGTTTCGGTCAGCTGATTGTTAGCAAGCGATAAAGCTAAAATTCTACTTTTCTTTATTTCCACTTTCATAATTAACGAATTTTTCCAAGTCATATCCACCTTAAACAAAGGGCTAAATTGTTCGTTAATGGTAACCTGTGATATCTCACGCGAAACATGATAACTCATGTTATTTAAATTAATCTGATCCCCATCACCATAATTCAGATTGGTAGTATAAGAACCCACAGAATAAGTAGAACGATAAGCGTGCCCAAAACTAAAGCTCTTAAATCTTTTCTTAATTGCTGGCACACGGATTAATCCATCATAAGTAATTCGCCAGTTTGGTAAAGGAATAGCTGGAAAAGCAGTAAGCTTAGAGTTATTAGGATTTCTACCTCCGTAAGCAGCCAAGAAAGCAGGTATCATTACTTCTTGTGAAGTAGGACCATACCCTCCAGTAATAACTGTATCAGTTGCTGTAATAATTTGCTCAAGAGGATAACCTGTTAAAGGGTCAATCCCACCGTTAAAATTAGGATTATTTGCCGCTAACTGTCGTGCAATATCAGCTCTATACCCTCTAAACTGACTAAAGGTAGAGGATTCATAATCATCATTATCACTGTTAAAAGCAGTACTCCAAGAAATAAATGAAACACTATGACCCCCCGTTTCCATAGGGCTAAAATGATTAAATTTATCTTGAAAATCATCCCACCTGAAATATTCAGTTTCATTAAGTGAAGTCGTTTTATTAGCAGTTAATTCAATTCTAAACTGTTTAACTGGCTCAAGGGTACTTCTTAAAGTTAAATTAGTAGAAGTATTTGTTTTATACAAGGTGTTCAAAGTAGAGTCTTTAGTAATCCATCCTTGATTTCCTGCATAATCCCTAATATCTCTTTGGCTACCAAAAGTAAAAGGCAATCCTGGAGAAAGAGCTGACCAATCCTGGCCTAAAAAATGAGGTTGATTTAAATATCCTGGAAGGAAGGTTCCTTTGTTTTCTGAATAATTAACTGATATATTTTTCACACTTAACATAAAACGAGTTAGGTGCTTAAAAATCTCATATTGCTTTTTCTTTTCTAATTCTTCAGTTTCCTCTTCTTTCTTTCTTGTATTATTTCTCCCCACTTTCCTTCTCCCTCTATTTCCTTGATTTATTTTCTTGAAATAAGGCACCTTATTATAGAGGGTGTTCATGTTTATCTGCCCATTGTATTGTTTTGCGTTCGAATTCTGAATAGTATGCCCTAATTGCTTTAAAGCAAGAGGTGCAGAAGCCCAATCATAACTTGAGTTATACCTAGTATTTAAAGAGATAAAATTAAAAAGAGGAATCTTATTTAAAGGCACCTGATAATTCATACTAAACGCTTGATGATAAGAAGTTGGTCTGCCAAAATCCCAAACATTACTCCAAATAGTATCCATCTTCCCTTTATAATCAGGATATTTTTTATCAATCCTCCCTGCTGGTTCATCAATATTTGCTTTTGAATTCACTGCAAAATCAATCTTAAGCGTACGGGTTAAATCATATTTAAACTCATACATCCTATTCCATTCAAACATCTTATTATAAGTAGGATCTATGGGGTAAGAATTCCCATAAGTAGAGGTTAAATTTCTTAGCTGAGTTTCGTTATAATTTCTATTCACATCCGTTCGGAATGAGAACGACTTTGGCATAGTATTAAAATTAATATCCTTGATTAATCTGAAATATGGAGATTTAGGAAATTTAACTTTTGCAAATGGTTTTATATTTTTAGGTTGAGTATTAAAATTATAAGTTAAAGCTCCTCTATAATTTACGGTACGGTTCTCCTCAATATTTATATTCCTAATAAAGGTTTCATTTTTAGAGTAGGACAAAGAGAAGTTCTCAATATCGTACACTTTAGGTTTTTTTACCGCTTGCCCTTTTTTATTGGTTTTTGCCTTTCTTACATTCGTAAAATTAATACTCTTACGCTTCACATAATCCTGCACAATATGTTTTAAAGAATCCTTCTCAGTAATATTATCCAATGCTTTTAGTGAGGTAGTTAACAATATATCAGGGTCAAGCGGATTGTATTGAGGATTCTTAATCGATTCCGAAAACCCAATATACATAGGTACTTTTACCCCATAATCTTCTGCAAAGAATTTACCCAAATCAAATGAAGACGAAAAATCATATTGATAAGCATTGTATTTTTGGCGTTCATTTACTTTTTTCTCAATACTTCCAAAGCCAACGGTACTCATATTTCCTGATAGCGTAATATTACCAAAATCAGCCAAGCGAGCTGTTAGCCTACTATTGGCAGCCCAACCCCCATATTCATCAAAATCAGTAAGCCTAAGTTCATTTACCCATATTTGCCCACACTTAGGCAAGCCATCATCAGCAGAATTCATGCTTACTTTCTTAGGATTCCTAACCCCAATCATTATGGTTTTTACTTGCGCCAAATTAGGGTTTCCAACAACCGTTACTTTCCCACCGCTTGTATATTTAATATAAGGTATACTCACCTCAGAACCATTGAAATTTCTTTCTTGCTTAGCCAATTGAAAAATTTCAAAAGCAATATCAATTTCGTTTTCAGTTGGCCAAATGTCATTTGCTGAACTTGTATAATGAGGGGTAGGCTTTAAGGATATTTCGTACTCATAATAATTGGCTGTAAAATCAGTTCCTAAACGAATAAAACAAGATAAATCTCCTTTTTTTAAATCATCTTCCTCTCCTTCAGCATGTACAAACATTTTTATACGCTTATAAGCCCTTACATCAATATCGGCTGTTTTGTAGGCAGCACGAGAATCACCATCTTGCAAATCACATACTTTTAGCACTAAGGATTGCTCATTCTTTTGCCTAAGTGAAGTAGTTGTATTATCTATCTCTTGTTCAATTCCAGGAGGTAACACATAATTAATTGGGGAGCGATTTCCATTTTCTTCAATATTTACAGCCGATACATCAAAAGTAGTTTCCCCTTGGTCATCCAAAGGAATGTATTCTCCTGGTTCCGCTAAAGAAAAATTATACCTTCTCCATTCCCCTCTAACTAAATCCAAAGTAGCAAAACGACAAACAATAGGCTGATGAAAATCAGTAAATGCCATCCGCATAAAACGAATAGATTTAAAATCTCTAATCCCACCAATCACATTGTCTGGTTGATAAACAGGTACTCTAAACTGATACCATTTTATATTTCTTGTAGCGCCATTTTCTGTTTTTACAGTAGTTTCTAGCACATCCGAAATATGACTATCCCCAACATTCATTCCTGGAAATAACCTAATTTTATATTGAAAATAACTTTCCGTTTCGCTTAAGGTATGATCTCTGTTTAAATCCTCAGTATTCGGTTGTGAGGTGGCAGCTGTTGGATAACTTTCAGGAGAATTATCAGTAGTAACCGAATTTCCATCCATATTATTAAAATTCTTATACCTATCCAAAATCAACTCTGATCTACTATCAAAATCTGACCCTCTGAAATAATGAAAATCATCTGCTGAAGGATCCTTTACTGCATTTTTATAAGCAGTAGAGTTCGTTCCGTAAGCTGCTGCCAAAGGCTGAATATAAACAGAATCAAAGAACAGTTTTTCATCTGTATTTCTCAGTCCATCCATACCAACATCCTGAAATTCACGAGAAGAAGGATCATTATCAAAAGCTTCAACAATAGAAAAATTAGTTGGAACTCTACCCCAGGCAGTAGTATCTACATCTTCAACGGTTGATGAGGTAGGTAATCCATTTTCAAAACTTTTATAACCATCTCGCAATACATCTTCTGACACATTTCCTAGGTGCAAATACATATCACCCCCTGAATGATTTACCAAACCATCTTCATCATTAAAAGGATCCATCATCCAAAATTCTACAAACTCAATATTAGCCGCTTCAAAATCATTGGTTTCTAACTTACGCATAATCCCTGCCCAATTTTCTGATGGATTTAATAACTTTCCATTGGCATCTATACCATTAACCGTATAATTATTTGACCCTCTTTCCTCAGGGTAATATGCTAAATCAAGTACTGCAAGATTTGTAATTTGACTTCCTAAATCAGGATCTTTATTTGGAAAAACTTCTGTTTCCAATACCTCACGCGCATAATGGTAAGATTGCTGAGCAATTGTATTTCCATTCGCTAACGAAATCGTTTTATTCACATTTGGAGGCGTAATGGATGTATTTCTAAAAAAGAGAGGATCAATAGTATACCAAGCCAATTTGGCTCTTTTATACCCTAACATTAAATCATTATTCAATGCTGAATTCATAAAAATATCTTCTTGCTTTTCAGGAATTGACGCCATACGCCAAGCCCCCATATTTTTAATATCTATTGATGTTCTACTCGACTCAAAATCATCAATATAAGAAACGCCCTCCTTCCCTACAGCCTTATGATGCCCAGGGATAAGATGTGCAAATTCAGCAGTAGCAATTAAGCGGGATTTTGCTTTTGTTTCAATTAAAGGCAACCAATCTACAGCACGAGTCAACCAAGGCACCTCCGTTTGATAATTTCCATCCAAGCCCCAAATAGTATTGGAAATTGGCTCTTCTCCAGTATTAATTTTTTGAGTATACGGTCGTTCAGTTAAGTTCAATAAAGTCGCCCCAATTAAGAAATCCTTATTGATTTCATAATCTGCATGCAGCCCAACTAATGTTTTATTCTGAATACCAAACATAGAGTTATTCTCTAAGGAAATCTTAATAGGCACACCAGAATTCAAAATTCCTTCATTGATAATTGTAACACGTCCTAACATATAATCAACTGTGTAATCTTGATTTTCAGTTAGCTTCTGTGATCCTGCCGTAACCGTAACCGACCCTTCTGGAACATTCATGGCATTCAAGCGAATTTCAGCTCCTGATGAAGATTGATAAGTTCCTTTCAGTCTGAATCTATTCAATTCGGGATATTGCCGAGCAACAGTAAGAGTTGAATCATATAAAGCTTGATAAACATATTTATCGGCTAATTCTATTTCTTCTTGAGTAGGGTTATTTGGGCTTGTATAAAACTGTTTTCGCAAATGCGAGCCAAAAGGTTCACGAACTGGAAAAATCACTCTTCCATTAGAAGAACGAGCAGTTATTCCTTCAATAAAATCAAATACTCCATCCGACTGATTATCCATTTGCTGATTCAATCTATCTAAATTCAACACCTTAATTAATGGAACTCTCTCAATCTTTCCTTCTCCTAAATAATTAGTTATCGCCCCCGACTCCTCAGTATTTTCATAAACAACATCCAACACAAAACCATCTCTACTCATTTGGTAAGCCCCCAAAGCGTAGATGTTTTTCATCATCAAATCCCAGTTAGGAAGTAATGGTGTAAAATTTGTTCCTTTTAATAATTTTACAATTAACGCATCTGGAGCATTGGGTCCTGTTGAACTTAATTCTCCAACCTGAAAAATTTTACTCCCTACGGTATATTGAAAGGCAACTGCTAATACCTCATCATTATTAAGCGCCTGATTCAAGGAAATATACCCTAGCTGATTATGTATAGTAAATTCTGATTCTGAAAGTTTTCGAGCTCTTTCCAGCTTTTCAAAATCTTGTCCATTAAAAATTCCTAATCCTGGATTAAGCACACTATTTACCTCATTAATATTTCTAATATTATAATTTTCAAGCAAATTTTGATACAAATTATTAGAGGCATACTGATAAGAAGGGCTAGTAGCAGGACTACCCATTACAGGGTATTGATCATATTGAGCTCCCCAATTTAAATCCTGAACAAAGTAATCATTATGTATATTTTGTGAATTTTCTCCCAAATCTAAGAAGGAAACAATGTTACGAGTATCATTAGTTGTACCTGTTTTATTTGTTACCCACACCTCAATTTTTGTGATATTTACTGCTGAATTCACAAAAGGTAAATTAGCCAAGGCCACATCATAATTATCCTTAAAATAATGCGCTAAAAAGAAGTGTTTATTAGCCTCATACTGATCCGCATAAACATCAAATTCTGAAGTTTGTGCCCCACCACTTACTTCAATTTCTGAGGTTGTGCTTTTTTGTTGTGATAAAATACCAGTAATAGTAGTTCGCCCAAATTGAAGTTGAGTTTTAAAACCAAAAAGCGATTGACTCCCTGTAATTAATGTTCCGTTTAATGGTAAACTTACATTTCCAACTTCTAACTTTTTTATTATTTCGTCCTCATAACCCGTATACTCCAGTTTCATCTGATTCTCAAAATCAAAAGTACTTTCGGTATTGAAATTGGTGGTTAACTTTAATTTATCCCCAATTTTACCAATTACATTCATTTGAATTTTCTCTTGAAAATCAAAGGAAGTAGTTTTTCTTTGTTCTTCCGGTAAAGCAGGATTATCTAGCCTATTAATCTTTAAGCCAAAAATAAGTTCTGCAGAACCTTGAGGGCGAATATCTACAGCATTACCTCCAAAAATTCTATCAAAAGCCTGACCTGGAATATACAACTTAGGCAAGCCTAATGCTGATGTTTGATTTCCTTTTCGCTCCCCAGATTTTATATCCCAGTACTCAGCAATGGATTTATCCATCTTGTATTCCTGATATTCCTGAAAGCCAAGAGTTCTTGCCTTGCCAGCATCTAAGCGCCCAATTTTATTTTGAATAAGGTATTGATTATTTGTAAAGTCATAATTAACTTGATCGTGAATATTAGGAGGATTATTCATAAACATCCCTCCATTTTGGTTGCCAGAAAAAGGATAGGCCAAAGTAGTGTCGGTAGATTGAGCCCACAAAGTTGCATTTGCAAAAATTAATGCAAAAACAAATACGAATAACTTATGATTTTTATTGCTTTTCAATTCCTAATAAAGTAATTACATTTGGCTCAATGCCGTTCTCACTAAATCTTCAACACTTACAATTTCAGGGTTTGATTTCAAGACTTTATCAATTTTACTCTCCGCCCCTTTTTTAGCAAATCCTAAAGCTAGTAGTGCAGATAACGCTTCTTCCTTAATAGTATTGTCTACTGCATCAAACAATAAATCAGATGTAGGCATCCCTTTTGCTACTTTATCTTTTAGGTCAATAATAATTCTTTGAGCTGTTTTAGCGCCTATTCCTTTCACACTCTGTACGGCCGCCACATCAGCAGTGGTAATATGGTGTATTATTTCTTGAGGAGAATAAGTGGATAATATAACTTGTGCAGTACTAGGCCCTACTCCTGAAACAGAAATTAAATTTCGGAATAAATGGCGCTCACTTTCTTCATAAAAGCCAAATAAAGTATGGGAATCTTCCTTGACTGAAAGGTGAGTAAATAGCTTGCACAACTCCCCATCAATGGCTGAAAAGGTTTGCAAAGAAATTTTGATTTTATACCCAATTCCATTACAATCAACTACTACATAAGTTGGTGTTTTCTCAACTAATTTTCCCTGAATATGTGTTATCATTTTTTTATTTGTGCGTCAACCACCGAAAGGGTTACTATATTAATAATTTCACGAACTGTACAGCCTAACTGCAAAATATGCACTGATTTTTTCATCCCCACCAAAACAGGACCAATCGAGTCCACCTCAGCAATTTCTTGTATTAACTTATAGGCTAAATTTCCTGACTCTAGATTAGGGAATATTAAGGTATTTGCACTCTCCTCAGCTAGAGGTGAGAAAGGAAATATCCGTTTTGTTTTCTCAGCATCTAAAGCAAAATCAGCCTGTATCTCTCCATCAACAACTAAATTAGGATGCTCTTTCCTTATGATATCGGCCGCTTTTGCCATTTTTGAAGAAGCACTAGTTCTGGTAGAACCAAAGTTAGAATACGATAAAAGTGCCAACCTAGGTTTTATTCTGAATTGCTTTACAGTTTTCGCAATCATTACACTCATTTCAGCAATTTCCTCAGCAGTAGGATTAAGATTAATTGTTGTGTCCGCTAAAAATAAGGTGCCTTTTTTTGTTCGCATAATGTACATTCCAACAACCTTATTTACTCCTTCCTCTTTTCCAATAACTTCAAGAGCTGGCTTAATTGTACTTCTATAATTTCTAGAAATTCCTGATATTAAGGCATCCGCATCCCCCATCTCCACCATCATGGAGCCATAATAATTACGCTCACGCATTAATTTTCTGGCTTCAAATTGTGTCATTCCTTTTCGCTTTCTTTTTTCCCAAAGAACATCCCCATACTCATAGCGTTTAGCATCTTGCTTTGGATCCTTTGGGTCAATAATACAAACATCCTCAAAATCAATTGCAAACTCTTCAATTAAATCTAATATCTTTTTTCTTCTTCCTAGCAAGATTGGCACAGCAATTCCATCATCTTTTACTTGTTGTGCTGCCTTTAATATTTTATAATGTTCCGCCTCAGCAAAGACAACCTTTTTAGGATTTCGCTTAGCACGAGCCGTTAAGGTTCTTATTAATTTATTATCTAAGCCTAATCTTTTCTTTAAACTTTCACGGTACTTATTCCAATCAGTAATTTCCTCTTTCGCCACTCCAGAACGAACTGCTGCCATTGCAACCGCTGGGGCTACTGCAGTAATCAATCTTGGATCTAAGGGTTTCGGAATAATATACTCGGGTCCGAAAGCTAGTGTATTATCATCATAAGCCAAATTAATTTCATCCAATACGGTTTCCTTAGCCAAATTAGCAATTGCCTTTACAGCAGCCAATTTCATACTTTCATTAATTTCAGTTGCTCGCACATCCATTGCTCCTCTGAAAATATAAGGAAACCCAAGTACATTATTCACCTGATTAGGGTGATCGGACCTTCCTGTGGCCATGATAATGTCATCACGAGAATCCATGGCTTCTTTGTATGCAATTTCAGGATCAGGATTTGCTAAAGCAAAAACAATTGGACGTTTTTCCATAGATTTAATCATCTCTACAGAAACAATATTTCCTTTTGATAATCCTAAAAATACATCTGAGTTTTTAATCGCTTCTTCTAAAGTATCCACACGTCTGTTTGTTGCAAAAAGTAATTTTTCTCCAATCAAACCTTCTCTATTTTTCTTGATAACTCCCTTACTATCAAGCATAACTATATTCTCTTTTTTAGCTCCTAATGCTAAATACAATTTAGAACACGACATAGCAGCCGCTCCTGCTCCATTCACAACTATTTTTACTTTATCAATGTCTTTTTTTGCTATTTCAAGCGCATTTAATAATGCTGCTGCTGAAATTATTGCAGTACCATGCTGATCATCATGCATAATAGGAATATCCAATTCTTCTTTCAATCTTCTTTCAATCTCAAAACATTCTGGTGCTTTTATGTCCTCCAGATTAATTCCTCCGAAAGTAGGAGAGATTGCCTTTACGGTTTCCACAAATTTATCTACATCAGTAGCATCTACCTCAATATCAAAAACATCAATATCAGCAAAAATCTTAAACAACAAGCCCTTCCCTTCCATTACAGGTTTGGAGGCTTCAGGACCAATATTACCTAATCCTAATACAGCTGTACCATTGGAAATTACAGCAACAAGATTTCCTTTTGCTGTATACTTATAAACATCATTCTTATTCTTTTCTATTTGTATACAAGGCTCTGCTACTCCTGGAGAGTAGGCTAATGACAAATCCCTTTGCGAACTATGTTTCTTAGTTGGTACTACTTCAATTTTTCCGGGTCTACCTTCTGAATGATATGCTAATGCCTCCTTCTTACTTACTTTCTTTGCCATAAATCTATTCTATCTATAAAGTAGGCAAATTTAATGATTTGATTATATTTAGCACCATAAAAAAGAAAACCCTGCACTTAAGTACAGGGTTTTTAAAGATTATTTCTTTTATACTATTTTACAATCAATTTTTTTATTGAAGTTACTTCATTATTTACTACTAAATTTCCAAAATAAATTCCCTTAGTCATATCTGTTAAATCTAATTTCTGAACGCCTCCATCTGTAAGAGCAATCTCTTTCACTAAATTACCTAGAATATCAATAATTCTTAATTGCGCCTCCGCTCCATTAAAAGTGAAATGAGTCATACCGTCAGCAGGATTAGGATAAAAATCACTCATCTCATTAGATGACGCGTATTCATCAATTGCTGTAACGCTACAATCGTAAGTTATAGTTACACAAGTTTCGTCAGTAGGATTATTTACATCATAAAAACAATATTGAACAGTCGCTATTCCAGAAGCTCCACCCCCACTATAATATCCAGAATGCGCATCAAAATCACTATTATCACTAGAAATCTGCTGACCCGAAACAAGTGTAGCGACAGCACTAGGAATTGTAGCACTTGCAGGATAACAAGTCCCCGCAAAACAATAAGAAGATCCCGCCCAAGCTGGCATACCAAGAGGTAAACTTAAATTTGTTTTTTGACACACAACACTAATTGAATTAGCTGAAATATTCTTCACATCCAAATGATGAGAAATTTGAGAATTGGGATCTCCAACAAACATAGTTTCTCCTGTAATTACCAAACTTTGTGCAGCAACAAAACCAATTTGGGTTATTACCAATATAAAAAGTAAAATTTTTCTCATGCTTTTAATTTTTTACAAATATACGACATTTATCTTAAAAATCTTTGTTATTGAGCGCATAAGACTATAACTAAATTCTAGCAGATACATCTACTTTTTTTCGTAATTTTGCCCGAATATTAATACTTAAAAACCAAAAATGAAAAAAATACTACTAATTGCAATTGTTGCTCTATTATCATTCAACAATGCACAAGCACAATTACCTGACGGTTCAGTAGCACCCGATTTTACCTTAACAGATATTAATGGGGTAACTCATAACCTATACACTTATCTTGATAACGGATATACTGTATTTATCGACTTATATGCAGTATGGTGCGGACCTTGCTGGAACTATAAATTAACAGGAACTTTGGATGACTTATATGAGCAACATGGACCAGCTGGATATCCTAATGTAAATGCAAACACGACTGATGATGTGATGGTTATTGCAATTGAAGCTGATGCAAATGCTTTATCATGTATGTACGGAACAGGATGCAACACTGCAGGTGACTGGATAACAGGAAATCCTTTTCCTCAAATCTGTACGGACGGCACTGTAAACACTAATCAAGTAGCACAAGATTACGGACTAGCATACTACCCTACTATCTACATGATTTGTCCTGATAGATTGACAACTGAAGTTGGACAATCAACTACTCCTTATTCTTCTGTAAGTAATTGCCCTGCTGCTGCATCAAATAATGATGATGCTAGAACATTCGGCTATGTTGGTGAAACCGTTACATGTGAAGGAGATTTAGTGCCTGAGATTATGATTCAAAATTATGGACTTACAAACTTAACTTCACTTTCAATTGAAGTTAAAGTTAATGGAACTTCTCAGTCAGTTACACCTTGGACGGGCAACCTAAGTACTTATGCAACTGACAATGTTACTTTACCTGCTTTAATTGGGTTAGCAAATAATGATGCTGTTACTATTGATGTTTCTCTTCCAAATGGAGTTGTTGATCAAGACCCATCAAACAATCCTACTATTTCATTCAATATAACTCTAGCAACACAAAACACACATACTAACGTAACTGTAAACATCACAACTGATGCTTATGGCTCGGAAACTACATGGGACTTAAAGAACTCATCTGGTATAACTATTGCTTCTGGCGGGCCTTATAATGACTTAAGTGCAGCAGGAACAACTCCACAAACTCCAGTTACAACTACACTTTCAGCACAAGAATGCCATACCTTTACTATTCATGACAGCTATGGAGATGGTATTAATGCAGGATATGGTGCTGGTTCTTTTACAGTTGTAGATGCAAATATGGTCATCCTAGTTTCAGGAGGAGTATTTACAGATGAAGACAAAGGAGCTTTCAAAACGGGAAATGCCTCTACACCTTCTTGGGATTGTGATGGTCAAGGTAATTGTTCTGACCCCGGAACAGGACAAGGGATTTATTCTACTTATAATGCATGTGCCACTGCTTGTGTAACAACTGCTATAAATGAAGAGATTTCAAATCTTTCAGTTTACCCTAATCCAGTAAAAGATGTGTTAACAATTGTAGGCGACTACACTTCTGTTGCTATATATGATGTATTTGGTAAATTGGTTTTAACTACTGATGCTCAAAAAACAATTGATGTTTCAACTTTAAACAATGGTGTTTACTTTGTAAATATTCATAATAATAAAGCGATTACTGTTAAGAAGATTACTGTAGCTAAGTAATTTACAGCAATATATAACTTAATAAAAAACCCTGAATTTTTCAGGGTTTTTTAATATCTCCTAATTCAGCTATTATTATTAAATTAGCCAAAATAAAATACAACTAAATAATGAAAAACCTATTTTTAACTATAACTGCAATCGCAATATTTTCAACCTTAAGCATTGCTCAAAGCAGAACCTTACCATCAGTAGATGTAAAAACTCTTGAGGGAGGGAATATTAACATTACAACATTAGAAAATGATGGCAACCCAATCGTAATTAGCTTTTGGGCAACATGGTGCAAACCTTGTAAAAAAGAGCTTAATAATATTGCTGAATTATATGAAGATTGGCAAGATGAAACGGGAGTAAAACTAGTTGCTATTTCAATTGACGACACAAGATCAATGGCTAAAGTTGCTCCTTATGTAAATGCCTCCGATTGGGATTATGAAGTTTATTTAGACCCTAATGGAGACTTAAAAAGAGCCATGGGAGTATCTACTGTACCACACACTTTTCTATTAAACAGTAAAAAAGAAATAGTGTGGCAACACAAAGGATACATTGATGGAGATGAAGATGAACTTTATGAGCAAATTGAAAAAATAGCAAAAAAATGATTAAAAAAATCAGCCTTACTCTTACTGCTTTCTGCATAACTATTATCTGTTTTGCACAAGACAATAGTGGTGAATTTCATGGTGACTTTGACTTAAATATGCAAAGCTATCAGGAAGATGAGCTCATTGGCGCAAAAGCTGCAGATGAAATTATTCTCAATAATGCGTACTTAAACATCAATTATACAAAAGGAAACTTTGCTGCAGGTTTGCGTTACGAAAGTTACCTAAATGCACTTTTGGATTTTGATGATGATTATAAAGGAAATGGTATTCCATTCCGTTATGCTACTTACAAAATTGATGGGCTAGAAGTAACAGCCGGTAATTATTACGAACAAATTGGAAGCGGATTAATTTTCAGAAGTTATGAAAATAAAGGCTTAGGGCAGGACAATGCTATGGATGGAGTTCGGCTTAAATATAGTCCATTAAAAGGGGTTTATCTCAAAACTTTTATTGGAAAGAATAGAACTTATTTCACCTATGCTGATGGAATAATTAGGGGAGCTGATGCTGAGGTAAATATTAATGAAGCCTTGAACTTTGAATCGAAAACAAAAATAATTGTTGGACAAGGATTTGTAAGCAGATTTCAAGCAGACATCAATCCTAAATTTAAGTTACCTCAAAATGTTGCTGCATACTCAAGTCGCTTAAATATCATAAATGGTGGCTGGAACTATTCTGGGGAGTATGCCATAAAACTAAATGACCCTATCGGCTCCTTAACTGCTGAAGGGAACAATTATGCTAATGGAAATGCATTGATGAGTAGCCTAACCTACTCACAGAGAGGGTTTGGTATTATTGCGGAAATGCATAGAGTTGACCATATGGAATTTCGATCAGAAAGAGCAAAAGAAAAACAATACATCATCAACTATATTCCAACCTTAACAAAACAACACACTTACACTTTATTGGCTTTGTACCCATGTGCAACTCAGCCAGAAGGTGAATTTGGAACACAAGTTGATGTATTTTATAAAATCAAAAAAGGGAGTCTTTTAGGAGGGAAATACGGAACAAAAATTACATTTAACTTCTCAAATATTAGAGGTTTAGAAAAAGGAATAAAATATGACATTGATAATAATGAAGTTGTAGAAATCAGTAATTCTTTTAAAAATGACTACAATGATTTCACTCCTAAATTCTTCAGTAAAAATGGAGAATTATTCTTTAGGGATATCAATTTAGAAGTTTATAAGAAAATTAACAAAAAAATTAAAGCAACAGGAATACTCGCAAAACAATCCTACAATAAAGATGTATTAGAAGGAAAGACCCCTGGAACTTACGGAACGGTTGAATCCACAATTGCTATTGCCGATATCAGCTACAAAATAAAAAAAGGCCATACCATTCGTATTGAGCTTCAAGAATTATTAGCAGACGGAGGAGAGGGCTCATGGAGTATGGGGCTAGTTGAATACACTATATCTCCACACTGGTTTTTTGCTGTGCAAGACATGTATAATTGGGGAAATCATGATGTAGAAAAACAATTACATTATGTAAATATTAACTGTGGTTTCCTGAGCGGATCTAACAGGTTTGCCATTGGTTATGGTAAAAAAAGAGCAGGAATATTCTGTGTTGGAGGGGTGTGTAAAGAAGTTCCTTCATCAAACGGATTTAGTTTAACAATATCATCAAGTTTTTAATATGAAAAATATAATCACACTTTTTAGCTTTATTATAGTAATCACATCTTGTGATGTAGTTGAAGGGCCTTATTTAATTGATGATGGAGGAATTACACCAGCTGACACCTCATCAAACACTTATGTTAAAAAAGTCTTGATTGAAGATTTTACAGGTCATACTTGCCCTAATTGCCCTGCTGCTGCCAGAGAACTTGAAGCAATACATGATGTTTATGGCGATCAAATTATTGGAATGGCGCTACATGTTACAACTGGTTTTGCATCACCATGGACAGGAGCTGGAAAATTTGAATATGATTTCAGAACAAAATGGGGAACTGATTGGGATAATTTTTTTGGAATATCTAATGCTGGACTTCCTAGAGGAATGGTAAATAGAACAGGCTATCCTAACGACCATAAATTAGGAAAAAATGAATGGTTAGCTGCTGTAATTACAGAGCTAGAAAAAGAATTTGATTTTGGGATTAGTATTACTACAACTATTAGTGGGGGTAACGGGTCTATTACTGTCAACACTGAACTATTAAATGATGTAAATGGTAATTATAACTTAGTAGTTTGCTTAACCGAAAGCAATATTATTAATTGGCAAAAAGATGGGCAAAGTGATATTGAAAATTACGAGCATAATCATGTACTTAGAACCGTACTTACTGATGAAGAATTAAGCACATCTTCTTCTTATACCTTAGGAGACGAAATTGAAACACCAATCACTATTAATTTAAGTGCTTTAGAGCAATATAATATTGACTATTCTGCAAATACGGCTATTAATGGAAACGGAAATGCAGGAGGATGGGATGCTGCAAATATGTCGGTTGTGGCTTATATTTATGACAATACTACTAAAGAAATAGTACAAGTACAAGATGCACATTTAATGAATGAATAAATACTTAACATTATGAAAAAGATATTACTAGTATGTACCGCAATTCTGATGAGCTACTCATCATTTAGTCAAATTACTTTAAGCAATACTGAAGATGCTAATGAGTTTTTGCAAGCCTATTTATCTCCACTTGGGGGAAGTTTAGGAGCAGGACTAAATAATGGATGGTACAATACAGCAAAACCTCATAAACTAGGTGGATTTGATTTAACATTTACTTTAAATACTGTCCTTGTTCCTAAAGGAAAGCAAAGTTTTAATCCTGATGAATTAAGTAATTTTTCTTCAGTTGATGCTAGCACTCCAACCATTCTTGGAAGTGGAGATGGTGCAACTATTACTTATAATGGTATTGAATTTACTATGCCCGAACAAGGGACAGCATTAAAAGCTTTACCTATACCTATGCTTGGGATAGGAATAGGTTTAATTAAAAAGAGTGAGTTAGACATTCGTTATATTCCTACTTACAAATACAATGCTGGATTTGCAGGAAAAGGTTCAATCGGATTATGGGGAGTAGGCCTGAAACATGATATTTTACAATGGATTCCAGTAGTTGGAGATGCAATACCAATGAGCTTATCATTACAAGCTGGGCACACCAATTTAAACACACAATTTGAAATTGAAAGTCAAGGTGTCGCTCAAGAAGTTGAGTTAGATGTAAAGGCAACAACCATAAACCTAATTGCTTCAAAAAAATTATTAATGTTTACAGGTTATGCAGGAATTGGGTACAATACTTCTACTACTACATTTAATGGGAAAACTAACTTTAAATTAGGTGTAGGAGAAAACGCTTTAGATTTTGATGTCCCTTTAGAAATGAAGTTTGAAGCACAAAATGAATTCAGAGCTAATATTGGATTCCGTTTTAACATTACTGTAATTGCATTGCAAGCCAATTACACGTTTTCAAAATACCCAACTGCAACAGTTGGACTTGGGATTAGTTTAAGATAAAATGCGTCTTCTGCTCTCCATTCTTCTTTGCACTTTAGGTGTAACTAGTTATGCTCAGAACTTTGGAGGAGGGTTAATTCTAGGACTTAGCACTTCACAAGTGGGAGGCGATAATTTAGGGGGATTCAATAAAGCAGGACTATTAGTTGGAGCTTTTGCCAATAAATCAATCTCTCCTTTACTTAGCTTTCAAATGGAAATGACTTATATTCAGAAAGGAAGCAATAACCCAAACATGAGTCATTCTGAACGTAAACATTTTGAAGTTCAAGACATTTCATCTTCATATATAGAAGTTCCTTTACTCATACAATACCAACAAAGTGAGATTTTAAAAATTGAAGGGGGGCTGCTTTCAGCATATTTAATTGATGGATATTATAATGATTCATATGGTAAAATGGAATACGATAATATCCCGCCATTTATTAAATATGATTTTGGATTACTACTAGGAATTGATTATATATTTTCAAATAAATTAAGTTTGAATACTAGGCTAAGTAATTCTATTCTTCCGATTGGTGCAGAAGATTACAATCATCCAAACATATATAATGACTTAAGAAAAGGAAAATATAACTCTGTACTAAGCTTTTCCTTACATTACAATTTCTGATGAATACAAAACATAAAATAATAGTTGCTGTAACGGGAGCAAGTGGTGCAATATATGCAAAGGTACTTTTTGATAAATTAGCCCAGTTACACGAACAAATAGAAGAAATTGGCGTATTGATGAGTGAGAATGCAAAGTATGTCTGGGAAACAGAATTAGAAAATACTGATTATACTAATTACCCTTTTACTTTTTATGATAAAATGGATTTCATGGCACCTTTTGCAAGTGGTTCTGCAAACTTTGGTACAATGATTATTTGCCCTTGTTCAATGGGGACTATGGGAAGAATTGCTGCAGGAATAAGTAACAATTTAACAACCAGAGCTGCTGATGTTATCTTAAAAGAGAGAAGAAAATTGATAATTGTGGCAAGAGAAACTCCTCTTAGTTTGATTCATATCAATAATATGAAAACCATTACAGAAGCAGGTGGAATAATTTGTCCTGCAACCCCTTCATTTTACAGCAAACCGCAAACTTTTGAAGCCCTAGCTGCTACCGTAATTGACCGAGTATTAACACTCGGTGGTTTACAAAATACATCATATAGTTGGGGAGCAAAACAATAAATTGTTGAACTTTGGGTTATTGTATTGTAAACATTAAAACCTATGTTAGAATTCAGTAAAAAGATACTCCATAAAGTGAGTTTTGATCAAAATTTATTCAGGAAAGAACTACAAAAAAGCACAATTTGGCTTAACAATAAAGAAAGAACTATCCTGAAAATTTGGGCACTCACTACTTTTGCTAATTACAAAGACATAATACTAGAAGTTTTTGACCAAGTGTATTAAAACAAATTTCCTTGGTCAGCAGCCTTTGTTTTTCCAAGGTGCTTAAAAGCTAAATCAGTTGCCTGTCTTCCTCTTGAAGTACGCATTAAATAACCTTCCATAATAAGGAAAGGTTCATAAACCTCTTCAATAGTATCTGCTTGTTCTCCCACAGCTGTTGCAATAGTTGTAAGTCCAACAGGCCCTCCATTAAATTTATCAATAATCGTTGTCAAGATTCTGTTATCCATTTCATCTAAACCATGTTCATCAACATTAAGTGCGGTTAATGCAAATTGCGTAATCTTCTTGTCAATATTTCCATCTCCTTTTATTTGGGCAAAATCTCTCACTCTCCTAAGTAGTGCGTTTGCAATTCTGGGTGTACCTCTACTCCTACCTGCTATTTCTGATGCAGCATCCTTTGTGATACTTACATCTAAAATTGAGGAAGAACGATTGACAATATTAGAAAGTAAATCTAATTTATAATATTCTAATCTGGAGTTAATACCAAAACGAGCCCTCAATGGTGCGGTTAACAATCCTGAACGAGTTGTTGCTCCAATTAAAGTAAATGGGTTTATTTTAATTTGAACCGAACGCGCATTTGGTCCTGACTCTATCATAATATCAATCTGATAATCCTCCATTGCAGAATATAAATATTCCTCAACAATAGGATTTAACCTGTGAATCTCATCAATGAACAAAACATCTCTTTCTTCCAGATTAGTAAGTAAGCCTGCCAAATCGCCAGGTTTGTCCAATACAGGTCCAGAAGTAACCCTAATATTAACCCCTAACTCATTGGCAATAATATTCGCCAAAGTAGTTTTCCCAAGCCCAGGAGGACCATGTAACAACACATGATCCAAAGCCTCTTCTCTCTGTTTTGCTGCCTCAATAAATACTTCCAGATTATTTACGATTTTTTCTTGCCCCTCAAAATCTTCAAAAAACTTAGGACGCAATACTTGCTCTATAGCTAACTCTTCTTCAGAGAAAGCTTCATTATCAGGGTTTAGATTTTCGTTCATGATAGCAGCAAATGTAAACAATAATTGACAAAAAAAGGGTCAGCTTTGCTGACCCTTAAATTTTATATTAACAATACTGTTTAGGTATGTAAATGTTTACTCTCATCTAAGAAAGGATGATTCTTAGTTTCTAAAGGTTGTTTCGTTAATGAATTTAACACTAAGTAAATGAACAATCCTGCAAATCCTAATCCGATTCCAATCTCAGTAAAACCAATATGACCATGTGTACCTAAAGTACCAGGTGTTACCAATAAATAAGAATTTAACCAATGACCCAATAGGATAATACAACCCACAAAAATTAATCTTCCATTGTTTCTTTTTGCATCTCTACTCATCAACAATACAATTGGTGCAATAAAGTTAATAAGCATTGAGAACCAAAATAAGAATTTATAGTTTTCAACCTCTAATCTAGCTGTAAAGTAGGTTACTTCCTCAGGGATATTAGCATACCAAATAAGCATAAATTGTGAAAACCACATATAGGTCCATAGCAATGAAAAAGCAAAAATCCATTTTCCTAAATCGTGAATATGGTTCTCGTTTACATCTTGTAAATACCCTTGTCTTTTTAGGTAAAGCGTAAATAACAAAACAGTAGTAAAACCAATTGCACACCATTCAGAAAAAACATACCATCCGAAAATAGTAGAGAACCAATGTGCATCAATTGACATAATCCAATCCCAAGAAGCCATTGCAGAGGTTACTGCAAAAAACACCATGAACCATGCTGAAGTACTTACCCCTTTAAAGTGAATTGCTGTTCCTCCTTCCTTATCTTCCAATACGGATAAGGCTCTTAATTTCTTTGCGAAATAATTCCAACCTAATAAGTAAATTATTGTTCTGATGATAAAGAAACTTGCATTTAAGTAGGCTTCTTTTCCTGCAATTATTTTATCATAACTTTCATGACCTTTAATCATAATACCCTCATGTAACCAGTGATAAATATGATTCCAATGCATAATACTTGCCACCATGATGAATAACATAATTAAACTAAATACTGGCAAAGCTGCCATAATGGCTTCCGGCACTCTTTTCAGTACGATTGACCACCCTGCTTCAGCTACATATTGTAGCGCCACAAAAAATACACCAAATACTGAAATCCCTATATAAAAATAAGTATTAAATAATAATGCGGGCCAAGCTCCATCAGGATTTGAAACAAATCCAAAAATTAATGCAATCAATCCAATAGCCATCAATGCCATTGTAAAATTCTTTGCTTTTTTATCTATTGTAAACATGCTTTATCTATTTTTTATTTACCTAAATTTTGTAATTCTTCTTGTACATAAAGAGTAATTTTCCATCTTTCCTCTTCATTAATTTGTGTAGCATGAGGTCCCATAGCATTCAATCCATAAGTAATAGCATGGAAAATATGACCCGCTTTTAATTCATTCATAGGAACGCCAGCTCTTCTCTTTAGTTTCCCATCATTATAATGAGGTACTGCCGAATATATTGCATGCTTAATAGTGCCATCACCAGCACCAGTTGCACCATGACAATGCTCACAGAACATTCCGTAAAGTGCTTTACCATCCTTCCTATTCTTTTCATTATTTTCAACTGTATTAACAGCTGAATTTCCTGCTGCTAAATAACCTTCCAACGTTCCATCATAATTGAAAGTAGAAAGATATCCTCTAGCAATTGTACCTTCAACAGGCAGCATAGCATTCATCCCAGTAATTGCATTTTCACCATAGGTTTCTAAAGATGGTGAACGATACATATTAGGCATAAATTCATATCCAGGACTAGAATCTCCTCCACAGGAAGATAAGAATATAATTCCTGAAATAAAGGCTAATTTTAAAAGTAATTTATTCATGATTAGGCGTCTTTTTCGTTGATTTCAGTAGCTCCATTTTTTGCAAGCATTGCTTTTACATCTGCTACATTTCCTTCTACTTCAATTTCCATTAAAAATTTATCATCCGTAGTTCTTACATCAGGACTATCCGATTCTCCACCTGGAAATAATCCACATCTGATTAAATAAGTAATTGACATAAGGTGTGCAGCAAATAGTACTGTACATTCAAACATAATAGGAACAAAAGCTGGCATATTATGGTAAAAAGTAAAGCTTGGTTTACCCCCAATATTCTGTGCCCAATCCACAATCATTATGTTGTAAATCATCAAAGCTCCTAAAGATAAGCCTATACAACCATAGATAAAAGCAGTAATTCCCATTCTGGTTTCTTTTAAGCCCAAAGCTTTATCCAAACCGTGTACAGGAAAAGGAGAATAAACTTCCTTTATTTCAATGTTATTTGCACGAATTTCTTTTACTGCAGCCAATAAAACTAGCTCACAATCAAAAATTCCGTATAGTGTATTTTTACTCATTATTTCTTGTTTTTATATTCTGAACCAGAAGATTTAAGAATCGATTTTAATTCTGCTTGTGCAATTACTGGGAAAGTTCTTGCATACAATAGGAACAGTACAAAGAAAAAACCAATCGTTCCTAAGAAGATTCCTATATCAATAAATGTTGGAGAGAACATAGACCATGCTGATGGCAGATAGTCTCTGTGCAAAGAAGTTACAATAATCACAAAACGCTCAAACCACATTCCTATATTTATAAAAATTGACAATACAAATGTTGCTACAAATGATGTTCTAAGGCTTTTGAACCAATACAACTGCGGAATAAGTACATTACAGGTCATCATAATTACATAGGCCCACCAGTAAGGACCAGTTGCTCTATTCAAGAAAGCATATTGTTCAAATTCAACTCCTGAATACCATGACATGAAAAGCTCAGTAATATAAGCCGATCCTACTAATGATCCTGTAAGTAAGATAATAACATTCATGTACTCAATATGCTTAATTGTAATATAAGCCTCCAAGCTTACTACCTTTCTCATGATGATAAGCAAAGTTTCAACCATTGCAAAACCTGAGAACAATGCACCCAACACAAAGTACGGAGGGAAAATTGTTGTGTGCCAACCTGGAACAATAGAAGTAGCAAAATCCATAGATACAATAGAGTGTACTGAAAATACTAGTGGAGTTGCTAAACCTGCAAGTACTAAAGAAACTTCCTCAAATCTTTGCCAATGTTTTGCTTTACCACTCCAACCAAAGGAAAGAAAAGCATATAATTTCTTTTTCATTGGCGAAACTGTTGCACTCATTCTATCTCTTATCATTGCAAAATCAGGAATCAAACCAATGTACCAAAATACTACCGATACAGAGAAATAAGTTGAAATTGCAAATACATCCCAAAGCAGTGGTGAATTAAAGTTTACCCAAAGTGACCCAAACTGATTTGGAATAGGAAATACATAGTAAGCTAACCAAGGACGCCCCATGTGGATTAATGGGAAAAGAGCAGCTTGAGCTACTCCAAAAATTGTCATTGCTTCAGCCGAACGGTTAATTGACATTCTCCATTTCTGACGGAATAATAAAAGTACAGCCGAGATTAATGTCCCTGCGTGCCCAATCCCAATCCACCATACAAAATTGGTAATATCCCATGCCCAGTTCACCGTTTTATTAAGTCCCCAAGCACCAATACCCGTACCAATCGTGTAGGCCATACAAAGCACTCCCCAAATGAAGAGTCCTAATGATAATGAGAATAATATCCACCAATATTTATTGGCTTTCCCTTCTACAGGTCTTGCAATATCTTTCGAAATATCATGATAGGTTTTATTCCCTAAAATTAATGGATCTCTAATTTCTGATTCTTTATGCATATCTATATATTAAGCTTTATTTCTAATTTTTGTTTGATAGAACACGGATGGATCTAAATTTAAGTGTTCTAATAATGCGTATGATCTTTCGTCTTTTTTAAGATTTTGTATTTGATGCGTATCATCATTTACATCACCAAACACAATCGCGTTAGTAGGACAAGCTGATGAACAAGCCGTTTGAGCATCTTCATCTCTCACTCTTTTACCTGCTTTTTTAGCATCTAACTTAATTTCTTGTATCTTTTGGATGCACATACTACATTTTTCAATCACCCCTCTCGAACGCACAACAACATCAGGATTCAATACCATTTTACCATAGTCATCATTCATGTTGAAATCAAACTTATCGTTATCAGAATATTGGAACCAGTTGAAACGTCTTACTTTATAAGGACAGTTATTTGCACAATATCTTGTCCCCACACATCTGTTATAAGCCATGTGATTTTGCCCTTCAGAACCATGTGAAGTTGCCGCAACAGGACAAACAGTTTCACAAGGAGCATGATTACAATGTTGACACATTACAGGTTGATAAACCGTTTCAGGATTTTCTGATGGATCCTCCATTTCCGAATACATAGTAATAGCAGATATTTTTTCTTCTTCTGACAACTCTCTAGTCATATCAGACGAGAAGTAACGGTCGATACGCAACCAGTGCATATCTCTTGATTTTCTCACTTCCTCTTTTCCTACAACTGGTACATTGTTTTCAGCATGGCAAGAAATTACACAAGCCGCACAACCAATACAAGAAGTTAAGTCAATTGACATATTCCAGAAATGACCAGTTGAATGATCAAATTCATCCCAAAGACTAACCTGATCAGCTGGTTTCATTCCATCATGAGTAGCATACAGTACTTGATGATTTCCTGCGTAAGGATCTTTAATAAAATCAGCAAGAGTAGTTTCTTTTACAATATCTCTACCCATCATAGTATGATGCAATTGAGTAGCAGCAAATTCATATTCACCACCAATAACCTCAAGTGTAGCTATTCCATTTCCTAATGCAAAAGCATTAAAACCAATTCCATCACCACATTTTCCTGCAGCCGTTCTACCATAACCAACAGCCATAGCAATTGTACCAACTGCTTGACCAGGCTGAATCATAACAGGTACATTATTAAGTGTCGTTCCGTTCACTGTAATGTTTACCATATTACCGTTTAAGGCCCCATTGGAAACATTCCAATTTGTAATTCCTAAATCACGAGCAGTAGCTGCCGACATGGTTATGTAATTATCCCAACACGCTCTTGAAAGTGGATCAGGTAATTCTTGTAGCCAAGGATTGTTGGATTGCGTACCATCTCCCATTGAAATTTTTTCACTCATTTCAAACTCAATACCATCTACTTTTACTAAATCAAAAGAAGGCACAGAAGCTGCAAATGAACTTACCGTTGCAGCAGATTGGTTCTGAGTAAAGTATCCATCATGTACTGATTTATTCCAGTCAATAGATGAATACGTATTTTGTAAATAAGTATGGTAATCTGATTTCCCCACCCAAACCATTAAGCTTTCTTGGAATTGTCTTCCTTTAAACAAAGGAG